>Ga0214545_1008786_pt1 | contig 15838 bp, 5 predicted proteins | sample CNSS4metaG_FD_160064 | JGI IMG/M metagenome (GOLD analysis project Ga0214545, IMG submission 160064) | Root nodule microbial communities from cowpea collected in UCLA plant growth center, Los Angeles, California, USA - CNSS4 | ecosystem: Host-associated > Plants > Roots > Nodule | place: USA... | reverse complement strand
ATATATATATATATATATATATATATATATATATATATAAGGTAAAGTTTAGCGGGTACGGGTATCCACGGGTACGGATACTATGATACCCGTACCCGCCCCGTTAACATGCGGGTATCAAAAATACTCATACCCGCGGGTAGCGGGTATCCATTTTTAATATTCATTTCCTATCCGTTGTGGGTTTTATCCGCGGATACCCGCGGGTACGGAATTTTTTGACATCCCTAATTAGGACGTTGGGCGCCAAGTAGCTACCATTGGAAGCTTGCTGGAAACACTAAGCATTAAACCCTTATTGTTGAGTGTGAACTAAAACTCAAGTTCCAAGGAACTTCTGTGTTGATTGCATTGGGCAGAAAAGAGTCCACATTGAGCACTAGTAGCTAAATTTCATGAATCAATATATATTAAATTTATATTTATATGTGATGGTAAATTATTTTGATATTAAGAAATGTAATGCATGAATTTTGTGGATGATGAGAGTGTAGAGACTTCAAGGGAGGAAGTCCAATTATGAGTTTGAGTTTATGGTGTATTGAACTGTGATTTGATGGATTATCTTGATCCTTGCAGTATCCAATTCACATAGAGAAAGATATTTAATTGTGAAAGTTGAAGGAGATTTCTACAAATTAGTGCTTCAATATGAAATAAAATTGAATTGTGTAGGTGTAAGAAATTTATAGTCTCATACTTGAGAAGGACATTGGTCTTAGTTTATTGATCAATGAGAACGTACTTATTAAGGTTGTGAGATAGTATGATAAGTGTAAAATCTTTCAGTCTACTTAATGCATGTGTATTCCAAAAGTAGAGTTAAATGTTTAAGTCTTGTGAATCATGGGAATTGTAGTTATATTTTTGTGATAAGGGCCTGCTTTGTGTAAACTTTTGATTTTTTTTATTGAATTTATTGGATTTTAGAATTAATGGGATTTTTTTTATTAAAATATGATAGATTATAACTTATATGGATTGTAATAATTGCATTAATTTGCTTAATTTTTTTACTATGGTCGTATGTTATTTACTCCATTGTCATATTTTAAAAAAGGTATAAACATATTAGTATCACATTACATTGTGGTTCTATTCAAATAAATTTCTTAATAAAACAATTAAAGAAGAAAATGAACATCTTGCTTCAATAAATAATTTTGATAATGATGACTTAGGAAGAAATGTGGAAGACTTAATGACATTCATGGGAAAATGTTGAAGACTTAAAGCTTAAAAAATATTTGGATTCAAGAAATATATTGAAGACTTTTAAGAGTTTAGTTGTTGTATTGTGATTTGTGTATCTTATTTAAAATAATTAAATTAGTAGATCAAGAGTAAGAAGAAGACATAATCCAAGTAGCATAACATCAAAAGAGTTTTATTTTTTGCAAAACTCACTAGAATAATCCATTATTCGTAGTAATAATCTATTATCTCAATGAAAAATGATTTTTGAGAAAAATCACCGTGATAATAAATTATAAGCGACAAATTATGACTTGAGCTTTCATATTTTTAATTTAATTTAAGAAATGATTTCTATAAATGAAGGTGAGAGTTCTCTTTACGAACCACGGAAATTAGAGAAGGTTGAGTACTTGAGAACTCTCTAGTTAGAGCGATCACTTTCACCAAGTGAGTTCTTGTGTGATTTAGTGTTGTTGTTGTTGCTAGGAGAATCTGTTCATCTTTTGTGTGATTTAAATGAAGTGTTCATTCCTTGTGGGTTCAAGAAAAGTGTTTTTTCATCTCTTGTGTGATTCAAGGGAAGTGTCTTGTGGAAAGAGAAGTATCTTTCATCTCTTATGGCTTCACGAAAAATGTTTTGTTTTCTAAATTTGTTATATTCCTACTTCTACTCAATTTATTTTTAATGTTGAGTTAATCTCTTTTTAAAGATAATAACAGTTGAACGTAATATAAAATAATTGGTGCAATTTATCTTTCTCTACCTTCCTTATTTAATTGTTGTTATTATAAAAGTAAATTTAATTGAATTTAATATGTCTAAAGGACAATTTTTATTAAGCAAACTAATATCATATCCTCTTTATTTTTACAAACACAAACATTCCGTTGTGCGATTTTAACAAAAATGAATTTATGGAAGTTAAAATCATATTTTTAATATAAATGAAACAATTTTTATAAAAAAGGTTCATATAAAATTAATTTTAAGCCATTCTTGATTACTTTTTTTTTCTTCTTCTAAGAAATTCATAAAAACAATGTCATCATCTTTCCCTTCACACAATTTGAAACATAACCTAATAATAAACTTGCATGCACAGAATAAACTTTGCCTATTTTTTGGTTCAATCACCAAAACTGAGTAACAAGACCTAGTTAATTCTAGAGAAATATAGTGACAAATCCAATCATTGCCCATTTTTCAAAACCAATTTGCATCATTCAAACTAAACAATGTTCTATGTTGTCCTAAGTGAAAAGTAGGCTCTGGTACAAGAACAACTCCAGAAAATTATAAGCTTAAAATTGGTAACAGCAAGCGGTTAGTCACTTGAGATGAACATGTTAATCATCTCCTAAGGACATTTCTGTGCGAGTTTTTCTTCTACGTTCATTATGCTCAGCCAATGTTTTCCTGCAACTTCTTTTGGTCTCATCAAATTCTGCAAGTTCATGGAACCTGCGTGCCATTCATCCAAAACAATACCATATTAACAATGGGATCTCATATCCATTAGATAAAAAACAAATTTATAATATACAACCGGAAGCAATCTTCACTTTAGAGGTCTATTAAATGACAATGAGCTAGATTTAAACTCACTTTTTAACAACGTAGACTTGTTTTAAATACTCTAATTTCTTTAAAGTAACTCACTTGAGATATAACTGAGTCAGCTAAGGCCAAAAATACATTGTCAAAAAGGATAAACAGATTAGTGCACACCAAAGACGGATCGATCGATCCAACCCGAGATTCAACTACAAATATTTCGATGTAATAACTTAAATATACGTTATTGGAACTAAAATTACTCCGGTTGCTAGCTGACACCAGACTTAGCCTCCGATGAATCCTCCGATGAATCTCCTGAATAAATCTCCTTAAAGGATTTAAATTGCTTTATTAGATTTACTTCAGCAAACTTAGCCTCCAATGAATCTCCTTAAGAGATTTAAATTGCTTTATTAGACTTACTATTCTATTTGTTATCGAATAATATCATATTACTTATCAATATTTACTCTCATACATAAAATGTTTATGCTCAAAAGAATATTAAAAATTTTATATCATTTAAATATGATTTTAAGATCAATTTATTTATAGTATGGAATATAAATGTGTTATAATACTGATTTTATGAGAATGAATTAGGATTATCCGGTAATTAATTGGTCCCTCCTTAACCTAATGTCTGAAAAACTTCATCCCCCACAACAAAACCCTCCCCAAATCTCACATTATACCCTTAATGACACACATAATACATTCAAACCATACACTAACATGGAAAACAGGTAAAATTTCTGGTCACAACAATGTTTTTAAAGAATGTTGAGTGAGAAAAGGGAATGAAGTAAAACATGAAAATCCTGGTATTACGAAGAAAGAATAGACATTGTTGATGTTATATGAGATAATACGATACATACTTGCTACATTGTTGGCAGAACCTCTGACGAATGCTAGAAACTAAAACAACAGGAGCCTTAGAATGTCTCTCACAAACCTTGTGTCGGCGGTTGTAACTCTTTGCCATGTTCAAGTTCACATCACATTCATCTGCTTGACAAAAACTAGAAGATGATGATGATGATGATGATGACCCTCTTCTTGAACCCTTCCCATTACCACACACTAACATTATTCTTATCTTCTGCACTGCTTCTTCCCCTTCATTACCATTATCCATCTTTTTCCCTCTTCTGATCTTCTTTTTCCCACTGCACTCCAGTTTTTAGAGTTATCTTCTGTACCTACTCAAAATATAAAAACACGTTTATATTCTAATCATATCTCAAAACATTATAACAATTTTCTTACCTTTTTAATTTTCATTTTCATAATTATAGCAATCACCACCTTTTATAATTGTAACCATCCACCATCATTAAATCCTTACTATTGTATACTTATATTTCACTTCATAAATTTCACCACTTTTTTTTTTTTCACTCATTACATGTAATGAATGATTAAAATACAGACAAATTTAAAAAATATTATGAAAAATATTTGAATAATAAAGTTATTAAATAATAATAATAATTGCATAGTGAAACATACATTAAATATATTATATAATCCGTTTAATCTATAATATAAAACATGTACAACAAAATTACTTGTACGAATACAAAAATAACCTACTATTAATGATATACAGATTCTACATCTAATCATCGTAAAAAGGTAGATGATATATACAGATATTAAAATCCGAAAATATAATGCATCACAAATCAGTAAAACAAATAAAAATATACCATTGATACATTCTAGTAGATATTTTATATATATATTACTTTCTTTTGTATTTCATTTTAACTCATTTTGCTTTTTTTCTTAGGTTTTATGACAACATTTATTATATCTATTCATTCTTTTGGGGTTTTGTGGTTCTCTCTTATGTACTTTGAAAAAGTAGGCTGATGATGAAAATTTTGCATGTGAAATATGAAATAGGGGAGAAGAATAGGATTGTTATTTTTTTTTTAGAAAAATATGTTTTGATACTACTATTTATTAAAAAACATTTGCTTAACATCTATTTTTCAATAAAATATTATATGACAATAAATATCGTGAGGATCTAGAAGGGTCTCTGCAATCAAAGACAGAAACAGAAAAGTACGGATCTTAATTGGAGCGCACATGAAATGAAATGTAGGGTGCCGTACCGTCTATTTCCCTATTGAATCTTCACCATTCATTCTTCTATGCGCTGTGTCATCCCCCACCCTTCGATCTCCACTGCTCCACATTGTACTCTCAATCTCTGTCATCCAATCAAATTTACATGTAGTTACGATTCAGTATGTGAAAAAACTCATATCAGTGACTAACCGTCAGATACGCTTTTCTCACTGCTACTAAAATGTGATCTACCGTTGGATCTAGTCTTCTGAAAAAGAATAGTCATATCTATCGGCAACCCTGTTCTAGCCAACATCTGCATTCCATGCATGTTACCAAATAAAATTCACAGATATTTTGATTTATTTTTTTACGTATTTTTAATCTACCGTTCCAATCATTTTTTATCACGGATGTCAAAAAATATTTGTATCCACAGATATTCGTGGATAAAATTCGCAATGGGTAAAAAAAAAATATTAAAAATGATACCTGCTATCTGCGGGTACAGATATTTTTTATACATGCATGTTAACGGGACGAGTACGTGTATCATAGTATCCGTATCCACTAAACTTTAATTTACAAAAATACCCTTATATATATATATATTAGTAAAAAATATTTTGACCTATTTTTTTTTTCAAGAATCAATAGGAGAAAGTGGACTTGTTGATCAAAGCACTAATTAAAGAATTTTCATTGTGTTGAACGTCATTTTATAATTATTTTTATGATTATTTGGACTTGTATGGACTTGAGTTTGTTTGAACTTTATTTAAAATTTATGACAGTGATGTATTTTATTTTATTTTATTTCAATTTATGATTAAATATTTATTTTTTAAATAATTTTGTAAATATCCATGGGTACTCGTGGGTACTCGCGGATATAAAAAAATAAACGGGTACCCGCATAACGAATACTCAACCGACGGATATGGATATGGGTACGTGGCAGATATTTATCCAACGGGTAGGGTGCGGGAGAGCTACTACCCGTACCCTACCCGTCCTGTTGACATCCCTACTCTTCATGGATCTATTCTAATTGTCTTTAGTGGTGTAATGTAATAATTTAAAGGTGATTGAAATAGTAGATTATAAATGAGTCAAAATATTATTATCCTATTATTTATTTATTTTAATCATAAAATATAACTTTCTTTTTAAATTTATTTGATGATATTTTTCTTAATTAATTTAAGCAATGTCTGGTCAGACATTATAAGTATTTTTTGTTTTAATATATAAATCATGTACTCATTCTTACAAATGACAACTTGATTTTTAAAGCTGGTATATTTTTTTTGTTTTCTTCATAATTCTATCCTTTAAAATATAACTTACATTTAAATGTACGTTTAGTGGCCAAAATCTATATGAAAGATTGAGAGATTAAACTTAAACATTGGACTTAAATTCAAAACTTAAGTATGTAACTCACAAATACTTATTAAATAAAGTAAAGTTAAAAAAAAAAAAAACTCAAGTAAAGATACTCCAAATGTAAAATACACTTGTGAACAATATATCTATTTGATGATAAATACTAGGGTAATGGAGGTATATTTTTTTCTATTTTATAGTTAAAATGAATAAATATAAAATTTTGAATTTAATATTAATTGCATACTAAGTATTTATAGAAAAATACTAAATATTTAATGTTGGTGATTGGACTTGACGGCCCATCAACATTGAGCAATAAGTGGATTCAGACTTAGTTCATATCTTTTTTTTTTTTTTTCAATAGCAGCAATGATAGTGGCACTTTCCAATTTCTTTTATGCATTCTTTTGTTTCAAAATTTTCTAAACATGTAATTAACTGATTAATTTGTTGCATAACATACTCTAAATTGGTTTTGGTAAAAGAGAACATTACTTTTGAGTAAGATATTCTATAATGATAAGTTTGAAACAATTATTGAGTAAGATATGTCATGTGTATCTTTTTATATTGAAATGTTGACTTAATTCACTCTATGTGTTCTTTGTTTATATAGTTTATGATGCTCAATTTAAAAACTACACTTATACTTGCATTTACATTTCTTTGTTCATGTTTTCTTTTTTTAAAGTTCATATTGATTAGAAATAAACTAATCTAAAATAGATAAGTAAAAATAAACATCTCTTTAATAAATTAATTTAATAAGATTAAGTTAAATTTAAATTTTATTATCTTAATTCCACGTAAGGAAAATGCGTAAGACATTCTACATTAACTATAAGACCAACTTGTCACACAAGTGAGGTCAAAAGTGTTGGATTCTAATATCAAATTTATAGAGTCTAAGCCCTCCAACAAAAGTTACTATTTTTTTAATCTTCCTTATCATAATGTGTAAAATATTTTCATATGTCTCTCGTATGCGATACGAGTGTCATAACATTGGCTTCAATTATTTGCTTGAAAAAATTAAAAGGTTAAAAAAATAATTTATTTAAGCACTTTTCAATAAGATACAATATATTTTTACTCCACCATAAAAAATAAAATAAATATAAATAAATATATAACTGAATACAAATCTTATTTTACAAACTAAATTTGAACTTTTAAGTTAGGTTTAAAATTCTAAGATGACATGAGTCATCCAAAGTATATTCCAATAAAATTTGTTATTTGATAAGTCTATTATACCATTCATTATTGAGAGAGTTATTGTTTGTTAAGCTTATTGTGTCACCTGATATTGGATCGTTCTTAACCGTTTATTAATATTTAGTCTCATGCTCGAGATACATATGTCTCGGTATGAGAAAGTTGTATTAGAAATTTCATATCAATTAAAAAGAAAACGAGTTTACACCTCAACGTGAAGGAGTTACCTTTAAAATCACACATTGACTAGAAATAAGATGAGTTTAAACTCTATGGACCGAAACTTGAGCTATTTTATAGATTTGAATTAAAACTTAAAGTCCATGAAATAAAGAAAAAATAAAATAAAACCTTCGTTTTTTCTTTTTATCCTGTGTAAGAATTGAACATAAAACTTACAACGATTCACAAGCTACTAAACCTTCTTAGTAATAATGTATCTGGAATAAGCAACAAACGAGATCAAATTAATAGATTATAACATTTGTCAATTTTCACTCAACTCTTTATTTATAATCAAACAAAGCACATCCTCTTTCATTGAGTAACACCACTCTCGGTTTTGATCTTCTCCCTGATGCGAAATTTCTGAACCTTCCCAGTTGAATTAACAGGTAAATCTCCAAATACCACACTCCTTGGAACCATATGACTAGCCAAATGATCTTCACAGAACTTGATGATTTCTTCAACAGTGGCACTGCATCCCTCTCTCAATTCAACAACTGCAAATGGTGATTCCACCAAATATTCATCACATCTCCCCACAACAGCAGCTTTCAAAACCTTTGGATGATTCAACAGCACTGCTTCCACCTCTATTGAGCTCACAGCTTCTCCCTCACAATACATCATATCCTTTGCTCTATCCTTCACTGTGATTGAACCATTTGGTTGTCTAACACCAAGGTCCCCAGTCATATACCATCCATCCCTAATAGCCTCTTCAGTTGCTTGTGGATTTTTAAGGTACCCCATCATCAAAGCTTCCCCTTTGAACACAATTTCACCTATGGTTTTCCCATCAGGAGGAGTACTTTCATTAGTCTTTGGATCCTTCACATCAACATTCTGCATAACCTCTGACATACCATAATTCAGTTTTGTATGTTCACCATCTGAAGTGGGGTTCCATGGTCTTACAATGAAAGGACCATAAGTCTCTGTCATACCATATCCTATGTTCACATCAAATCCAAGCTGTGACACCTTGTTAAGAACATGGCTAGGTGGTAGCACACCAGCAACTGTGACATTCACCCTATGAGGCAGAGGCCTCCGGTCACCAGGTGATGCATTTGCAATCATGTCCAAAAGGGTAGGTGCACCACAAAAATGAGTTACCTTGTAACGGTGAATTGCATCAAATATACCTTTTGCTGAGACATTCCTTAAGCAAATATTGGTGCCACCAATAAGAGGCATGACCCATGGAAAGCACCATCCATTGCAACGAAACATGTCAACTGTCCATAGGAACACTGCCATTTGTTTCATCTCAAAACGAGCAATTGCTGCAAGTGAATTAACACAAGCACCTTTATGGCTATAAACAACCCCTTTTGGAAGGATCCCTGTGGTGCCTGAGGTGTAGTTCACTGATATGGGATTGCATTCATTGCTTGGTTTTAAAGGCTCAAAATCATTTTTTCCAGTTGCAAGAAGTTCATTGTAGTTTAATGTACCTGGGGGGATATCATTCGCTGAGAAAGATGGTTCTTGGTCATAACGTGGTATTAGAACAATATGGGGTAGCTTGCATTTTCTTTGGGAGAGAATTTCAAACACCTTGAGGGCAGAATCAATTAACTGGTAGTCCACAAACATGATTTTGCATGGCTCTAATTGTTCCAATATCAGAGCCAATACTGTCACATCCAATTGAGTATTCAGCGCAGAAAGAACACCCCCTGCCATAGGAACACCAAAATGAAGCTCGTACAGTGCTGGAATATTTGGTGCCAAAGCTGCAACCTGCTTATATTTATGGAAGAAAATCAAGGTCTAATGAAAGAGCATAATTTTGGTATAAAATATAAGTGAAATGATTTATATATATATAAAAAATATTGATCTATGTAAAATAGGGATTTTGCACAGAATAAAAATGATTAGTTTCATTAACAGTGGTGAAAATATTAAACTAACACAAGTACAAGTTCAAATAGAAAATGAAACAATAATCATATGTATTTAATTAGATCACTGACTTGGAACAAAGAGCGATTAATTAAGTGAGTGCAATCCGCTAGAAAAGGTGTACTTTTTTATTATATGTTTTTTTAATCAAGAATATGTTTCAGTTATTATATTTTAAAGGTGTGGAAACCATTATTGCACTTTCTATGGATTTTTTGAAAATGTAAAAATTTATATTAGATTTAATTTTAAGAGAACGATATAATGACTCTTATTTTTTTATTTTTATCTTTTATTTTTTGATTTAATTTAGTGTGAATTATTAATTAATATATTATTATTTTTTAAAAAAATTTAATAATTCATACTAATATAAATTATATTAAGTCAAGAAATAAAAGATGAGAATAAAAAAAATTGTATTCATAATGTAAATTTCATTAACTTTAATACATCAGGGTAAATTTACACTTAACTGTTAGGATATAATAGCCACTGTAATATTAAACAGAACTTGGCTTGATACGATAGTTTATATGTCTTGTATTTATTAGTATAAAAATGTTGTACTAATAATCAATAAAGGGTTTCAATCTCATTTTCTTTTTCACTTTAACCATAACTCGTAATCTGACAACCAATTAAAAATGACCTCAAATACAAGTTTCAGAAAAAATATTTTTAATCGTAAAATAATTTGTAAATGAATGAAAGTGTACCTTTTTAATAATGTTTTAGTATTTTTCAATTAAATAGCAATTATAATCAACAATAATTTTTCATTTATATGATTGTGTGAAAACATTTTTTTTAAAATATAATTTTAAAGCTATATGACGTGATTAAATTAAAAATGTTTGGGTGGGAGATCGTGTAATTGTTAAAAGAATAAAATTATTGGAAAGTTAACAATAAATAAAAATACAGTGAAAACAACAATAACAATGTTAAGATATAAGAATTAAAATAGTTATCAATTATTGTTCTTAAAACTTGAAAGACTAACATAAAGATGACAATAAGTAAAATTTGAGCGAACAATTTATTGTGTGGATGTATATGCATTGGTTTTTATGTGGAGGTATGTTTTTGGGTGCAATATTTTAAGCATTTATAAAATATAGAATTCAATTAATTTGTTATTAAATTTGAATTATGAAATATAAAGTATATTAATGAAGTTTTATTTTATAAAAGTTATCATTTCTCTAAAAACATATTTTCTCTTATTGTATACTCTATCTAAGGTTTTCAACAATTTATCCATCTATTTGAAGATCGAAGTGCAACCAAAAAATCTTAAAGTAGAGGACAATAATCTTATATGATTAAGATCTTAATCAAAATAAGTTCATCTTTTACCTTTTCCTTAATTCTATTTATATATAAGCTAAAATGAGGAAGAAAACAAGCGTACATGTGACTCTTTTTGGTTCAAGATGAATATATGCTTGTTTGTGATCATTATGATGTATTTCAATCATTGATTCAAAATTTCTTCGTGTAGATAAAACATATTTTGAGAGTTTGAGTATGTGGAGCTATAGATAGAGATAAAAGCTCGAGGTAAGGGAGACCAACTATTTTTATTTATTTATTTATTCATTGATTGTGATATTATGTGATATTGTGATGTGGATGAAATCTAGGATGTGGATGATGTTGACTATTTTACGATGTGAATGAAATATAACTGACATGTATTTTGTTTTTGTGAGATGAAAATGCATAAGATGGGAGACCGAGTAGAGATAATGTTTATACCATAATCTATGAAAGATATGTAAAGTCAAATAGAGTCGAGGGCTTATGCCATAATTTATTGAGAATTGTTGTAGATTATATATTTGTATATCCATGTGATGTAGATGTAATTATTCCAAGTAAGAAATATTATCTTATGTAATTATAAGCATGAATTGAATGGTGATTTTGAAAGAGATTATCCTAACTCTACTAATTATTCCACTCACATAAAAAAAAATATTTAGGGGTGAAAATGTAAGGAGGTTCCTATAATCTAAAGAGGTTATATGAAAAAAATGATCGTGTCTCACAGATAGAAAGAATTTATCTTGTCATACGAGGAAAACTTAGTACCTTATATGTGAAGCCAAGTAAAGTCAAGACTTAGGTTATGATTTACTAAAAGATTATATGACTAATGCAAAAACTTTTACCCTATTAAACATAAAGTCTTGAAAATAAAATATGTTGGTAGTAGTGGATAATAATTTGTTGAATGAGTTTATGTAATTTTTTGAGGTGATCTAACATAATGGAGGTCTTAATATGTTTTTATTTTAGAAAATGATATCTTATTTTAGAAAATGATAAATAAATATTATCTGGTCTTTTAAATTTGGATTTCGTTATGTTGTTTTGTCAAATTTGAAGATTATTATTTGGATAACTCAAATTTAATTTTTAAGAGTTTTGTTTGGAATTATAATTTTTGTGGAAGATGTTTGTAAAAATAATTTAGTGTTATATGTGATATGGATTTGGTTGTCTTCTTACTTTGGATAAGAATTTAGGATTTTAGTTCAGAACAAATGTAGATAGAATAAATGCTTAAACATTTGAATTAAAAAAAAAAATCAACCTTGTAGATGTGAGAAACAAAAATTGAGAATAGAGATGTATCTCTAGTAATTTTTTTTTCTCACAAAAAGTCATGAGACATCACTTATCTCATTTATTTTTGTCTTTGTCAAAAATAAAAAAATGTTTAGAGGTTGTATTAATACTCACTTAATAAGAACACACATATAAAATTAATTTTTGAAATAGAATGTAAGTTTTCATTTATTTTTCTGTACTTTTAAAATATAATGTTTATTTTGGAGGAAAAAAAAGAAGAAAAGAGCTTGGACGACTTTAAGCTCCAATTTATGATTTGAGGTTTTTCATATAGGTAAAGTTTTTACATTCTTAATTGAATCATTACTTCTTGACACTTTCACATATAGAATCAATTTTTGGAACTGAAATAGTGTACATTTATTTATTTATTTTTATATTCATTTTTCTATGTATATAATAGCAAGTACATATTTATGGACACGTTTCTATTTTTTTTATTTCATAATTTGGAAGAAATAATCATTTTTAAACTTAAAAAGAAAAACTATACTCAAATCTAAAAAGTAAAAATATGTTTCTTAAAACATTTTGCTAATATTTCAAGTGAAAAACATAAGATAGTGTCCCCTGACAACAGAAGCATGGGGTACTATTCATAGAGATAATATAAAATAGAAAATAGTAAATGTGTTAATAATGTCAACACTTACACTACATATTCTTTTAGAAAATAGGTTAGACATTCAAAATATAACTACAAATTATTATGTATGATATCCAAATTTAAATTTAAAAACTAAACTAATATTCTTTTTCTTATTCGTTACTAGAGCAAGATTTTTATATTAACAACAGATAAAAAAGTAAATGCATTTTTTATAATAATTTTGATAAATTTTAAAAATAGTGTGAAGAAAAGTGAAAGAAATACGATATACAATAAATATCGTAGTAAAAGTAAAATATAAAATATAAAAAATGTGTATGTAATAGTAAAGTTTGAAGTTAGAAACTAGTACTAATTAATTATTTAAACTCTTTATTATTAGGTCAGATAGTGAGTGTAGTTATTTCACAAAGGCCTTCATAAACATTTATAGAAAATATTCACAAGATAAAGAATTATATAACTTAATTAATTTGACAAAAAATGAAGAAAAGACAGAATAATTGAAAAAAAATGAAAGATAAGATATTTAATCCTCTCTTTTTAATTATTTATTCTTCTTCTTTTTCTCTTTCAACTAGAGACATAATATATCTCCTTCTCTCCTTCTATTTTAAAGTTGGAATAAGTATAAAAATGAGATTAATGATTAATTTAACAGAAAAGTGAGAATATCTGAAATGTGAAGTTGATTTAGTGAATTAAAAAAAAAATGATTGTGACTTTTTCTCCAGAAAAAAAGTATACCTGAGAGGGGACTTTATATGGACAGAAATTTCATGCAATTTTTTTTTTGTCGTATTTACTCTAACAACCATCGAATGTAATACGACGTGGTCAAGTCAACATACTAACTAAGGTCACTCCTCTCCTCTAATATTATATTAAATAAACCAACAATACTTTTCAAATATAATATTCTAATAATTAAGTATATTAAGATATGACGACTTTATCGTTAAATAATTAAGCAGAGTAAACTTGGTTAATATATATACTTAAGAATAAAATATTTAACGTGCAAGTTCTTAAAGTCTAACATTATTAAACTTTATAACAATTAGTTTATTATTAATTGTATCACTTAGTTATATAGGGAAATATTTAATATTTTTGTATTCTAACTACCTAGCAACACTTAAAAGATGGGTACAAAAATAGGATATTTGAAGCACTATTCAAGACTAGACCATTGACTCTCTCCACATTGATAATGATTGGAGTAATATTGGGGTATGGAAAAATAATGTCAATGGGAATGTGAAGACATGAATAGCATAGCGTGTTTATATGGTCAAATTTTCTATCAACACACGTTTAATGAGTAAAGTGAGATCAAAATTGTATAAGAATGAAGTCACAAAGTCCCAATTCCTTCTCTTAAATCTTTTCCTTTTCTGAGAATGACCCAATATACCATTTCACAGAGTATTCATTGGGCAGCAATGCTGAAATAAAACACTGCAAATGTTTTATTCAAAGATATTTTAATAAATATATTAGAATCTTAAGTTTAATTTAGAAATTTTAAAAAAGTAAGTTTCATAATTTTATTATTCTAAATCAAGTATTTTCAAATGAATTGTTAAGAAATAAATTTTAATTCTAACTTATAACCTTTGAAGAGTGTGTTGTAAAAGTAGATTTGCATCATTTACATTTACATGTATATTATAAACAGACATTATTTTTTTAGTTGATCTGAAACTTCTATCACACTTCATTCATGTAAATATATATATATATATATATATATATATATATATATATATATATATATATATATATGAAGCGTAAGATTAAACATTATTGAATGGTTTGATGATTATTTAATAATAAGTGAAACAATAGACCTAACAAATAACTTATAAATATTTTTTCTTTTTACTCAACTTTCTAATTTTACATACTTACACCAATTTCCAATCACTTAATAAATATAAATATGAAAACTCTAACAACTTATTAAAATATTCTCAAAGTATAAAAAAAGAACAAAATAAAATTCCTCGGGCATGCAAGTACATTTTGACTTCCATTCGATCTAGAGATACATTTACTACAAGGGGGCTATTCTAGAAAACTAAGAAAATAAATATAATTATAAAGATGATATCATTGTTTATATATATAAAATATGAGGTAAAAACATGAAGTTTTACACTGGTTCCTGAATTAAAATTGCAGAAAACATTTCGTAAAGATGGAGCTTGATTCTATAAATTACAAATTGAAAAAGCTAGCTAGGGTTCATATTTCGAAATCAATATATTATGTATATATAAGAAGTATTGATCTAGAGATATAAGAAATAATGATGAGAGAATGTGAAGAATGCAGAGAAAAATGAAGCAAAAGAATGGAAATGAAATGAACTTACATTATCGTTGTGAGAAAGACCAAAGTTAACCATAGCAGAAGCAAGTTTGAGGCATCTGTGATGGGTTTGTCGCCAAGAAAATCTGACATTATGATCGAAGACGATGGCGAGGTTGTCTCCATAGACAGTGGAAGCATGTTCCAAGAAACTCATAGGTGACAATGCCATGGTGTTTCTCAGAGACCACTCAACCAAGTCTTCTTCACTCATCGTGTCAAATGGATCTAAAACTATTTTAATTTCTCACTGCATCATATTTTTATACTATCTATCATATATATATACATACATATAGTCAGACTCATTTTGGAAGAATTTTATTTATTATTTCTTATTTATTATTATTACTTTAAATGGTTGTTAACAAAATATATATATTTTTTTAACATGAAATTAATTGGATCAACGTGTCAAATGGCTTGAGACGGTTTCAGATAAAGACGGAAGTTTTTATTAATTGAGATTCATGCATCAGCGTTCTCTGCAAATTCATCTACACCAGTAGCTAACTTCAATTCATTTCGTCTTCTTAATTTTTATTTTTACCTAATTGCTATCTGACGTATGCCCACGTATATATATATATATATATATATATATATATATATATATATAT
>Ga0214545_1008783_pt1 | contig 15843 bp, 7 predicted proteins | sample CNSS4metaG_FD_160064 | JGI IMG/M metagenome (GOLD analysis project Ga0214545, IMG submission 160064) | Root nodule microbial communities from cowpea collected in UCLA plant growth center, Los Angeles, California, USA - CNSS4 | ecosystem: Host-associated > Plants > Roots > Nodule | place: USA... | reverse complement strand
AACAAGGCAATAAAGGAAAGAATAAAGGAGAGAAAAATAGACACAGAGAATTTAACGTGGTTCGGCTACAATGTGTATGCCTACGTCCACGACTACACTAGGAAGTATTTGTATTTTTGGTGTATCTAAAAGCTTTACATAGAGTCTCTTATATAGTAAAATAGAGAACCACATCTCACTATTCTAAGCGATGTGGGACTAAATCAAGCACCATAATTCTAACAGAAATAAGTATCACACCATCCAGCTATTTAGCTAAATCTTCGAAAAGTTTTTGCCTCCAACTTCTACTATGCATAAAATCAAGAATCTAGAAACCAAATAAACACGAATTTTCCCAGCTAGCGAAGTACAAAGGCAGAATTATTAATGCAACAAACAAATGAAAAGGCCAATTTCGAAAGCACGCAGTATAGTTACGAATCACAAGTATGAAAAACAAAGGCTTATAGCACAAGTAACACACATCTTGAAGATACCAAACCCACATGCACCATTGTCCACCTTCTACTCCAAACAACGAATAAGACGGCATCCAAAAAAAAAAAATCTAGAAAGTAGCATCCCATGATAAAGAAACGCACTAAACTGCGCATGAAGTTGATTCAATGTTTCTCCTGACTCGTTTTTCCAAATATCCTCACCAAGATACAACAATTTCATTATTTTATTCTTTATCTTCAAATTTTGTTTCGGCAGTTACATATTCATTATCTTTCCTCCCCTGGATCCTACTCTGTAACCACTGTATGATAATAATTAATAAGCTAATAACACTAATAATAATAAATAAATATATCAAACAGGGTGCACTCAACTGAATTTATGAATTTCCCTAATCTAAAAATATCCAAAATTTCCTCTAACGACAGCATTTGGAGCAGAGGATTAAGAAAATAATGAGAAAGACTATGGAAGAGAGGGCAATGGCGACACCGAGAACGAACTTGTTAGGACCATGATGGTGCTCCTTCTTGTGCCTAATCCCCTCCGCATCACCGTCATCGTAATCATCGTCAGTGCTATCATCTGCGGACGAATCCTTAGAGGGCGGAGTCACCGGCATTCCGTACTTATCACAGGGAGAGATACCGAGCTTCATCTTGGAAGAAATGACGGAGTGGTTGTAGCAGAGGTTAGTGTTGCCACCAACCTTGAAGACCTCCAATCGCTTGATGAAAGTGAGGTTAAAGGGCAGAACGCCGCGGAGGTTGTTGTTGGCGAGATTCAAGTACCTGAGAGACTTCATTTGGGAAATGAACTTGGGAATGGTTCCGTTGAGTTGGTTGGAGCTCAGATCCATGTGAAGTATGCCGGGGAGGGCGGAAATGGAATCGGGGATGGAGCCGGAGAAGGAGTTGGAAGCGAGGGAGAGGTTTGTGAGGGAAATTAGGTCTCCGATGGAGGAAGGGATTTCGCCGGAGAGGGAGTTGGAGGAGAGGTTGAGAAGTTCGAGGGAGTCGAGCATGGTGATGGAGGGGGGGATGTTGCCTTTGAGGCGGTTGTTGGAGAAATCTATGAAAGTGAGGTTGGAGTGGAGGTGGCCGGGGAGGGATCCGGTGAGGTTGGCGCCGGAGATGGTCAGGGTTTTGAGCTTGGTCATGTGGGCGAGGATGACGAAGGGGCCGGAGGCTTTGATTTGGACGCCGGAGACAGTGAGGGAGGTGAGGTTCTGGAGCTGGGAGAGCCAGACGCCGGAGATGTGGCGGAAGCTGTTGACGGAGGAGAAGGAGGTTAGGGAGTAGGCGAGTTCCGGGGGGAGACGAACGGGGGAGAGGGGGCAGTTGAGGAGGGAGAGGGAGCGGAGGGTGGAGAGGGACTTGAGGGCGGTGAAGGAGAGGGAGAGGTAGGAGGAGCAGTTGGCGAGGCGGAGGGAGATGAGGTGGCGGAAGGGTTTGGCGGAGTCGCAGATGGTGGCATTGTGGAAGGAGGGTTGGGCGCAGGGGTCTCTTGAGGTTGGTATGTTGAGGGATTCTAGGGCTATCGCTTGCTTTGGGTCAAGGGTGGAGGTGGTGGATGTGGAAGGTGATGATGGAGATGATGTGGGGGATGGGGCTGGAGGGTCAGGGAGAGAGACAGATGTGACAATGGGGGTGGAGAGCAGGAGAAGGAGGAGGACGACAATGAGAGCAGGTGAAAGAGCTCGCGGCGGCGGCGGTGGCGGTGGTTTCATGGTGGTGGTTTGTCAGGAACACATGAGATTATGAGAATGAAGAAGTCTCAAGTGTGGGAACTCTGAAGTGAGTGAGAAAGAGCAGAAAACAGAGGTAACATGTAGCTATAGTATATAATAAAAGTTCCCCTAACTAAAAAAGAAACTTTGTTGAAAACAAAAAATTACTCTATTATTAGAAAGAAATTAGTTTTCCACCGTAGCTGAAAGATATGTTTAATATAAATCAATGAAAAGATAGATATAAATGGAGGGATGTTAAACTAAAAATTATAAGAACATTTTCATAAAGTCTAATATAACATTAGGTATTTGAGTAGAGGAGTTAAAAATGAGTGTTGTAAAATAAAATAATGTTAGGTTATTGGTTAAGTATAGTTTAAGCAGACGAGTTTGATTTGGGGAAATTAGAAAAGTGAGCGGTTTGAAGGAACAACGGTCAAGATGGGGAATTTTAAATTAGAAGAATGAAATATTAAAGAATGGGTGGGCATGTTTTTAAATTAGGGTCCATAAGCTGTGAAACATTCATGAAATGGGGTTGGAGGTGTATCTTAGGGATAGTCCGTGATTAGATTTTATTGTTAAGGACAAATATTTTTTCTTTTTATTACAACTCTTCTTCTTTAAACTTTAATGTTTTTTTAAATTAAAACAAATTGATTGAGATAACATTTACTGCTAGATTATTATTTGTGTGAATACAACATTCTTTATTCTTTAATTGCTGCTATTCCAAAGATTTTAGTGTCATTTAATTTTACCAAATTGTGCTTCATTGCTAATTTACTTTTTGTTAGTAACTCTATATTCTTACATCTTCAATTAAAGTGTAATGCGGACATATTTGTTATTTATGTTAAAAAGTGAGGAGATAAAATAAGTGAAATTATTATTTTTTATTTTTAAAATAGGGTTAAATATGTTTTTGGTCCCTCAAGTTTCAGCGAAATTTGGGTTTAGTCCCTCATCAAAACTTTTGACCAATTTAGTCCTCCATCTTCCAAAATGCGTGAATTTAGTCCTTTTAACCAAATTTTGTTAAGTTTATATGACATTTCAAGCGCATTTCATGATAGTATTTAAGTTAATATTGAAGCAAAAATGTGTCAAACAGTATAAATAATTTAAATATTATCATGAAATGCGTTTGAAATGTCATATAAACTTAACAAAATTTGGTTAAAAGGACTAAATTCACGCATTTTGGAAGATGGAGGACTAAATTGGTCAAAAATTTTGATGAGTGACTAAATCCAAATTTCGCTCAAACTTGAGGGACCAAAAACATATTTAACCCTTTAAAATATGGTATAACTCTCGAGTCTTTGAAATTTTTTTACAAGGAACTTGCCTTATAATCTCTTATACATGTTATCGGACAATATCTATTGGGTTGTAGTTCACATGATATGAATATTGCTTGTAATTATTTATTATTTAATAATATTATAAATATAGTTTTAATTAATTAGCTTATTTATTTTAAATTTCTTTAAAAATACATATATAGGAACTTTGCATCTGATCATAAATTGAAAATAAATCATGCATAAAAAAATCAATTATAATGAATTATGGAATAATATATATATATATATATATATATATATATATATATATATATATATATATATATATATATATATATATAAAAAAAAAATAAATAAATAATTGTTTTATATATATATATATATATATATATATATATATATATATATATATATATATATATATATATTCAAAACAAAAATAGACTGAGAGGTGTCTTATACTTAAATGTAATTGTCTAGTTCACATTATAATTAAAATAAATTTTAGAAATAAAATCATAATTCATTTTACAACCAAGTTATTTGTGATATAACAAGCTTAATGCATATTTAAGAAGAAGAAAAACACATTTACATTCATATTTAGCATAGTTGATATGAACTACAACAGAAGATAGATTTAGATTGAGATTTTGTCCCATAATTCTTTAGAAGGTTGGTGCAATTCAGTAACTTGAATCTCAATTTATTCTTTTTAAATTTTAACACTGTGTTAATTGTCTCTTTAGTTTCTTTTTCATTCTTATTTAATATTGAATCTGGTGCATATCCATCATGGCTAAATTTTATTTAATTATGTCATATTGGTCTATTGCAAGTTAGTCACTATATAGTCTTAAACATTTTATTTATTTTTATTCTTTTATAAACCAAAATTTATTTTCTAGCGTTTTATAATGTATAGAGACATTTTTTCTGTCTTCTTCAAAATTGGATCTCTTGCATATTCGTCTTACGTATAGTTATGTTTTATTGTTGTGTTACATGTTATGTTTGTCCATTATTAGTATTAATTTATTTATCTCACACATTTTATTTGCTTTTACCTTTTTATGAAGCACACTACATTTTTGTGGTGTTTTATACCTGTAGGGTTATTTTGGAATGTAATCGGTGAATGCTGAGATACATACATTTATATATGTAATTTGCACTTGAGGTACTTGAGGTAATTCTCCGTCGACATTTTATTGTATTTTAATTCTTGAGATAATTGACAAAAATGATAGAGATTCTTAGTTTCTTTTTCTTTGTAGTATTTTTAATTATTCTTCTTTATATTTTCTTGAGAATTTCTTGTGATTATACAATTAATTTTCTTTGTTACGAAATTGAGACTTCACCGTTAATCATTATATGTTTAATTGAATGTCTATTCTTATAGTTAGTTTCTTCTCTTAATTGTTAGTGTCTATATAGAAGGGACTTAAATTTCAAACAAGAGAGGCTAAATTTCATCGTGGAAACAATCAATTAGCAAATAACTAAATGAATTTAATTAAGCATAGCTACCCATCTTCCACCTCAAGTTAATTAACACTGAGATCGTTTGGTAAAACACCTGTTACATTTCTCTATATAAAGTTATTATCTTGGCTTTTCAAGAAACCCTAACAACAAGTGAAACTACTTTCACCACTTTGACATCATCACATCCTAGTAACGTGATGTGTTGTCTATTATGCACAAATGTGGATAACGTGAACAAACAAAAAACTAGGTCATAAATCCAAAACTAGGGTTTAGATTAGGTCAGAAATCCCAACTTAGTTTTCGAAACAGTGAAACAACCTTCCTTATAGTGTTCCTGCACTTTCTTAGTTCAGTAATTTAACTTTTCTTCGTTAATTGTGATTACGCGAGATGACTGGATAATATTGACTCAAACCAGATACTAAATGGTAAGTAGGATGTGGACAATGCTCGTTAGATAATTGCTTCAGAACCACTCTTGTTGCGTTTTGAATTTTGATTGGGGAGATTAATATTTTTTGTCACATCACCTAAAATTTACACAAACCAACAAAATAAGTTCATTTATAGAATATCTTTATATAATTTCTTTAAAATTTATTTTTTATTTATATATGAATTTATTCTATCTTCTTCTTTTTTTTCCTAAATAGATTTTTTGGAAATTTTGGTCCAAGTATTCCTTTATTTGTCTAATTATGGATAAATATCACTTACTAATTTTATATTTTTAGCAGCACCACTTATTTTGATTATGCACATAAGTTTGTTCAAATTGAAGTAATTTGGGATTTTTGGTTTCACGAGGGAGTTCTTCTGTTATCATAATAGTTGTTCAGAAATTAAACTTTTGCGGATCCTCTATAATATTAAAAATCCACAAATGCCCTTTTATGATGTATCTACATCTTTCAACTAACTTGTAACTTTATGGCTAACTTATAAATTAAATTTATCATGCATATCTTAATATATAACTGTTAAAATCGTTATTAAAAATTAATCACTCTCAGTTACTAATCATTCATTATTAGTTAAAAACATAATAGCGAGCACACAATAAAAAAAAAAAAAACAGTTTTAGTATCTATCTAATAATTTGGCTGAGTGTAGGAGACAATTGAGGCGGATATGTAAACAAAGATGTTTGATGGGAATAAGGAAAAAAAAAATTGATGAAACTAGTTCTATTTTTTATTCATTTTGGTTAACCTATATAATTTTTCATTCATAACTACTTATTACTAACACTAATAAAATGTTTAAAGGTATTGGTTTAAAACATATTTATTATAACAGAATATATATAGTTTGTGTTTTTATTAGTTGCTTGAGTTTAACATTTAATTAAATTTTGTTCACCCACAACATTTTTTTGTTATAGTATTTATAGAAATTTATTTTCTGAAACGGGATTTATATCTTCAAGTGCCTATAATATTAACATGAAACTCATAATTTCAGTTTTGACATCATTTTACGGGAATACTTTAAATTCATTCAAAAACAAAATTTTAAAATAGGGGTAAATTCATAATGACACTGGATCAGATTTTTCTTCACTTATATACATTATAAATTGATGTTAAGTCTCAGATATGGTATCTCTGGTAACTATTATTTTAAAATAAATATCATTTTAAAATCAGTTATTCAGAAGTGAAGACCACAAATGAAATTAACTGAGGCAGTAGGAAACCTAGTTTCAGTTGGTTTCTTCTTTTGGTGCCGACTAATAGCAACAAGGAAACATAGAGCATGGAATGAAAGAGCATTTTCACACTCACAACGTAAAATAATTATTTGATCCTTTTCAAGTACATGAAGAGCTTACCACTCTCAAAAACCATTTTTTTGAACAAACAAAAGTCACAATTATCAATACTACGAAGACTAGAAAGAGTTAAAATTTTGTGAAAAGTTGTAGATCTAAGACACGCACACCCTATAGAATTGGGTTTGTTTGTTCCCACTTATCATATTTTTGTTTTGAATAATGTCTGAGACAATTTGTAAATCATTCCACATCAGCATGACATGTTTAATTATACCGTAACCTTATAAATGCATTTCAACAAAGGACTAATGCGGCTTAAATCATCATCTTGAATTCATAATCCATATTTCTGAACATATGGTTCAAAAAATATATTTTTTCCTTAATTTTTTGTTCTAAAAGTGCTTAACTATAACCCAAACATCATGTTATAGTTAACGATGAGGAGACACAGAGCAGCAGCTAGCACTAACCACGGAATAGCAATGCCTCACACACCGACCAGCGAATCACAAAGAAGGCAAAAAGAAGAGGTTTGGAAGGAGTGGTCCCAAGATTCATATCCTCCATTAAGTGCAGCAGAAGATCCAGTAACAACACCGACCACATTAACTATGATAAGGTAATTTTCTGAAGGAGTTAATATTATAGTTCACCTAACTCTCATCACCACCTTAGCCACTCACAGTCAAGTTGATGTTAACACAACATCTTCCGGAATCCTTGGAACATAACAACCAAACAGGATCAAACTCTTCAATCCAATAGTCACACCAAGAAAGAGGGCACTTGCACGGTTCAAAAACTGCATCATATTAGCAAGTGTTATATCGTGCAATGACCTTAATTTATACGCTTAATTATCTGTTGCTATCAACTATTTTCACTGTGTAATTGCACATTATGCATAATTATAACATGATGGTTTCTCACTACAAAACTCCATCACTGCTCTTAACACTTTATGTAATATCAAAATACAGATGAAGAAACTACCATCGTGGCCTCAGAGAACGTTATCCATAGTTTACCGGTTCATTTTCAGCACCAGCCTTTTACTGGTGTTCGAAATCTGGCATTTTCTCTATGGAAACATTCATTCTTCTATTCTCTGTCATGGGCATCACCATGTCCAAGGAAAACCCTGAAAATGACAGACAGAAATTCTGCTCAAAAATTCAACTTTTGCAATGACGCAACCTATCGTATTGCATGCACTTATTCCAATAATTGATTAATAGAACTACACAATCATACAAAAATACAAAAGGTTTTCACTTTGGACACTGCATGGTGCCCAACATCCTGTGCAATTGGACGAGAGCTTAAAAAATACAATTAATTACCTGATTAAATGCAGCTTCACCATTAATTCAAGATTAATTGATTTCGAAAAATTCCAAAGATGTTACTTTGGAATGCCTATTTTTGGATAAAATATAACGTGGGTCCTTATTATTTTAATGCACCCCTATACTATCAGTTAAAAAAAAGACTAAAATACACTAAAGTTATAATTTAATCTTCAAGCTTAATTCTCCTCTAGCTTCATCCTAAGTTTTTTCTCTTTCTCTGTTTAACCCATTCCTCCCAAACCACCATACCACCACGGTAGGTATTTAAATTTATAAACCTTTCAGATTGTTTAATCAGAAAAACTCTTGAATTTCTGTAACGTTTTCTATCGAAAAATAGGAAGTGTATGACATACATGTTTCAGAAAACTTGTTCTGAAAGATTTTTTATTGGAATAATTATTTCAGAACACCTTTTCAAATTATCCAATCTACATGCTTTTGCATTGTGAAATATATTAATTAGACCGTTGTCACACGAGTCAAATAGATTCGTGAATCGCTTCAAAGTTCAGTAGAGAACAAGGGAAGATGACGTGAATCGCTTCATGCATTCATCAAGTGCGTCATCATTGAACACCGTGATATTTAGGTCATTTACAGCAATAAGCGACCATCTATTTGCATACTTCCCGAGATAAACAAAAATAGTTAAGAACAAAGATTATTTCCTATAGGCATTATAGAAGTACATCAACCATAACAAATCAGTTGCGTTTGTACAACTACAGAACTCATACTCAAATTAGTTGATAATAAATATGTATGATATTTACAATGTCTGGTTACTGCAGCATCCATTGCGTCTCTTGCAAATCTACATAGCACCATCAGCTCAATAATTCCTGAAAATAGCAATACATAATTGATACATCACCCAAGTTGATATGCAAAATGACAGCAAATTTTAGTAAAGAGTCTCACACCCACACCCCCAATTCAATATTTATTTCAGGAAACAAATATAACAAGTGTTAGTAAGACACTTTTTTCTTACCCTTTTTAATGAGTTCCAAATATCATTTATTGTCACCTACATAAATTTTACCTAGTAGAGTGTGTTGAAAAAGTGTATTAAAGGGGATTCTGCAGGAATTTTTCAAGAATTAGCCCATATTAAGCATTATGACAAACTATAGTAGCAAAAAGAGACTGTTGTAAGATTTTAGGGAGTATACCGCAACAGTAGTGCAATTTACATCCAGTCCAGCTTCCATAAGGCAATGATAGGTTTCATATTTCCTAAAACATCGTTCTGCTTCAGAATCAAGCCATAAGTTCAAAAACAGTAAAGCCTCTGGGTGCATGTGTTTATCAAAATCCAGTGTTTTCCCTAGACTTCTCCGAATGACCTGAAGCTTCAATAATTCAAACATTCTTTTCAGATTTTGAAAAATAAAAACCTGATTGGATTCTAGTCATCATTATAGCCGGTACCTGAGCAATTTCATTGCCTTTATCACCGCTAGGTGCCAAAAAACTCTTTCCACTCTGACCAAACATTTTAAAAACTGTTTTCTTTTTCGTATAATCACTTTGTGGATGAAGTTTGTTTGGATCATTAAGGTTCTCTATACTTGTCATTTCAAGTCCCTTAAATATAAAAATGTACACATCAGTTTCAGTAGCATAAAGATTGAGCAGAAAGTAATACCATATCGGGCCCAATTAGGCTGCTGCAAACCAAAATAGCTAGGAAATAGATTCATACATACCTTGGGAAGCTCCAATGACCTATCATGACAAAATGGATTATCTGCAGGAGTTGACTCAGGGGTTGGAATCCTTTGGACACATCTTTTTGTACTAAAATCATTTAGATTATTAATTACTTTCTGGATCATAATCTCATCATGACCATGTTCATTATTTGAGCCTACTCCATCCATGGATGTTTGCACCAGCAATTCTGAAAGAACATGTATTGCACTGACCACCGTCCCAACATCAGGTGTTGGAGATTTACTTAAGGACTTTGAAATACCTTCAAATGTTTTCAGAAGATCAGTAACAACAGCAACCCCAGAAGACGATGATGCCATAGTTGAAATTGGAGAACGACTCTTTGTAGTAAAAGCTTCACTGATTGACCTACAAACCCTGGGATCTTTAGTTCCCTCTGCAAAATTATCAGCATCAACAACAGCTTCAATTTTTCCTATGGACATTGTGGAATCTTCTTTAGAGGAAGATTGTGTCACCTTACAATGCAAATTTAGTGCAGGATCCACATAGCTATTTTTTGGATCATTAATCATATTAAATGCCTTTTCCTTTTCACAGGTGTTACTAGAAGGCTGAAGCTCAATCCCCGTATTCAGTTCTACAGGGGATTCAGCCATAACAGTTTTCTTGAGCATGTGCTCTCCGGAGTAGAAATTAGTAGCTACAGGTGAACCAGAGTTGGAAGATCCAAAATCTTCCTTAACATATGCAATACGAGGAAAGAACTGAGGAGCCAAAGGGTTTAATCTGTTATGTTTTTCTGTTGCTTTCTCTATATTATTAGTTTGTATAGATCCTGAATTTTCTATTGGAGTTTGACAAAAAGCCATGGTTCCCTTCCAACAAGGAGAATCCACATCAGAGTCATTTTCAATTAAATTTTTAGAAGACTGATTCAGAGAAGTATTTTTAGCAGAGGACATATCTGTTGTTAATGATTTGAGTGAGGAAACCTTGCAATTAAAAAGAGGAAAAATGCTAGATTCATCGTCCACAAGTGATGTGCCTTTAGAATTTGACGGAAGGTCTTCTGCTGTACCAGTACCGACAGATTCTGTTAGGCAGGGACTCAACCCATGAATGGCTTGGTTACCTGTACATGTCATTCCATCATTTTCTAGACAGTTTAAAACTGCAAAAGAAAAAAAAAAAAAAAAATATATATATATATATATATATATATATATATATATACCAAAATTCAAGAACAGTAAAAATACAACCTTAGATGGAAGTAAGATTTTGATACCCTTGGCAGCGGTTGTAATTGAACAAATTCTATTGGTTCATTTTAAAACATATAATTGGTGATATGGGGAGGGTGACTAGTGTTGGGAATAATTCGAGTATGAGTCTAAGTCCTACATTGGATAAAAATAACAAAGTCTTTACACCCATAAATCTAATATCTCAAGATTTTGGATTAAAAATGATGTAATTCAATATGTGATTTGGACTCATGTCACATATATATAATATCTCCCTAATGAACCCCTAAAAAATAAACCTATAAGTGATAATCCAAATGAAAGTCTAAGTCTCACAATCCAATGCCTCAAGTTTTTGGACTAAAAGTAGAGTCAATCTCGATAAAAAACCTATAAGTTGTATCAGAAATGAATTATACATTTATTCACTATCAATTTTTTATGCATATCAGTAAAAAGAAAACTTAAAATCAAGGTAACAATACCATATTTGTTGTTGCAAAACAGTAAACTGTCTATTTAGTTTTTGTCATTCTTGACGACAAAGGCAAGGAAATCAAAGAATACAAATTTCTGAGGTACTTTATACAAATGTATCATGTCTATTACTCTCAACAAAAGTCTGATTATATTATGGGATATTTTAAATACCAAATTCGCTAAGAAAGAGTTTGTGATATGAATTGATGAAGAGTTGCTTGTTTTAGGGATTGTTCGAAATATAATTTCAACAGCAATAAAGATTCCTTGAGTTATAGAAATTTTATTTTTATTCATAGATAGAACCACATGCTCGATTGTTAATTAAACTTTACATAGGCAACGGCATGTCAGCAACCATAAAACACAATATGCAAATGAGAAAAAAAATAAAAGTCTAAAAAACAAATTAGAGAAAATTTCCCGCTTGTAATCATCATTTAAGAAGTAAAAAGCTTAATCTGTTAAAAAAAGTCTGACCGCAGCAAAATCAATTATGAGGGTGACTGTCATAAACATAAAATGCATCTAAAATTATACATTGGCCTTAAAAGTCAAAACTAGGGTCGTCCAAATCAACATGGTAATAAAAGCACAATCAATATCAATATCTACATGACTATAGACAGAAGTTAAAAAACAAAGGACAAGATTCAAAAATGAGCACACATGTAATTCAATCAACCAAAGACATCAGAAAAAAGATTGCAAACAGCAGTAAAAGGGAAGAAGAAAAAACCAAACTACCTTCGTTAGACATGGTAGAGTCAGCAAGATCACTTCCTTTGACAAACAAACTTTTGTGAGAATCCTCCCCTTGTTTCCCATGGCCCAAGGCTGAGTAAGTGGGCAAGGAAAAATCCTCCCCAAACCCATCAAAGACACCTTCTTTTGGCAATTCAAGAAAAGGGTACCCTGAAAAAAGGGAATTTGAACAAGGTTGGAGGGTGGAACGGTTGAGAGTGAAGGGCTTGGCCAGTGGCGACAAAGGTGTGGTCAACCAGGTAAGTTGTTTGCTCTGATTCTTTATCATCTTTCTTCTCTCCTTTGCAATTTGGGAGTGGGAAGCTGAACAGAATACAGAAGAAGAGTGTGAGAACTCCAAAGAGTGCAAGATCAAAGGGTGAGAGAATACTGACTTCGGAAAAAGTGTATAACTTCTTTACCAAGGAGTGTGCAGGCTTACCCAGTTACTCTCTCTCTATTCTTGTTCCGTTTTATTGGATTTTCCTAGTTATTGCTAGATTAATTTATGGAAAATGTTATAGTTACTACCCAATTTGACTACTCAATTGACTACCTTACGTGGAATTAAATTTTTCATTTTTTTTAATTGAAACAAATGGAGTGGCACGTGAGTGAAGAAATCTGAACTTAAGTGCCCCTTTCACTTGTTGCCGTGAACTAACGGCCATTTTGTGAAATTGAAAAAAGAGGGAAAAAGTTTCACTTCGCAGACATTTGTAGAAACTTCACGGGTTCCATACCAACATTTTTGTTCTCCACCGCTCCATCCTACCTCTGAACTGCCACACCCCTTCGAAGTCCACAACGCAGGCACAAAGTCCACCATCCATTTCGAAAATCCACCACCACGACGAAGTCCGCCGTCCTTGCGAAGACCACCGTGCCTGCGAAGTGCCCCGTCCCTGCGAGGTCCTCCCTCAACTCAAAGTCCTTCTTATGAATTGGGGGAGACCTCTAAGGATGAATCATCTGCCTTGGATAATATTTCACTTAGTTAGCTCAAAACTATTTGATGTATTTTATTTCCATGGTATTTAAATTTTGATTAAGCATTGAATGTTGTTATTTGTACTTTGAACTATCAAACAATATTTGGTTAAAGAAATGTAGTAACTGTCTATTATTGTTGTTATTATGCAGACCTCTTTATTCACCTAAGCAACATTCTCTGATAAAATCAAACTGCATATGATATTTCTGCACACTCCGACTGAATAATCTGCTGACCCCTGATGTTTTATCTGGTGACCTGCCCACAACATTTTGTACAAAAAAATTAATTGGGGTCTGTTGTATGGGCAGCAAAATTTTTCCCCACTTACGGTGACAAGAATGCCCCTCAAAGAATGTGTGTAAGGGATGTTGAACCTAATAAATATTGGTGCCACATAATTGGTCCACATAATTCACCACACATAAATTGGGTCTGTAAGAAATATCTGGTGACCACACAATTGATAACTGGTGACCTTCCCTGAACTTTTTGCACAACTTATTCACCCCTGCTATTTTGTAAGGATGTCCACAACTGATACCTGAAGGATGTAAGGGAATACCTCAATCACAATTAGAGTAGGTATATACACTCCTAGTACAAAAAGGTATAAATAATTAGCCCACAAGTGCTTCAGCACACACAACCTAACATTGACTGAATTATCTGTTGACCCCTGATGTTTTATCTGGTGACCTGCCCACAACATTTTGTACAAAAAAATTAATTGGGGTCTGTTGTATGGGCAGCAAAATTGTTCCCCACTTACGGTGACAAGAATGACCCTCAAAGCATGTCTGTAAGGGATGTTGAACCTAATAAATATTGGTGCCACATAATTGGTCCACATAATTCACCTCACATAAATTAGGTCTGTAAGAAATATGTGGTGACCACACAATTGATAACTAGTGACCTTCCCTGAACTTTTTGCACAACTTATTCACCCCTGCTATGTTGTAAGGATGTCCACAACTGATACCTGAAGGATGTAAGGGAATACCTCAATCACAATTAGAGAAGGTATATACTCTCCTAGTACAAAAAGGTAAAAAATAATTAGCTTACAAGTGCTTCAGCACACACATCCTAACATTGACTGAATTATTTGTTGACCCCTGATGTTTTATCTGGTGACCTTCCCACAACATTTTGTACAAAAAAATGAATTGGGGTCTGTTGTATGGGCAGCAAAATTGTTCCCCACTTACGGTGACAAGAATGACCCTCAAAGCATGTGTGTAAGGGATGTTGAACCTAATAAATATTGGTGCCACATAATTGGTCCACATAATTCACCACACATAAATTAGGTGTGTAAGAAATATGTGGTGACCACACAATTGAAAACTGGTGACCTTCCCTGAACTTTTTGCACAACTTATTCACCCCTGCTATGTTGTAAGGATGTCCACAACTGATACCTGAAGGATGTAAGGGAATACCTCAATCACAATTAGAGAAGGTATATACACTCCTAGTACAAAAAGGTCAGAAATAATTAGCTTACAAGTGCTTCAGCACACACATCCTAACATTGACTGAATTATTTGTTGACCCCTGATGTTTTATCTGGTGACCTTCCCACAACATTTTGTACAAAAAAATGAATTGGGGTCTGTTGTATGGGCAGCAAAATTGTTCCCCACTTACGGTGACAAGAATGACCCTCAAAGCATGTGTGTAAGGGATGTTGAACCTAATAAATATTGGTGCCACATAATTAGTCCACATAATTCACCACACATAAATTAGGTGTGTAAGAAATATCTGGTGACCACACAATTGATAACTGGTGACCTTCCCTGAAATTTTTGCACAACTTATTCACCCCTGCTATGTTGTAAGGATGTCCACAACTGATACCTGAAGGATGTAAGGGAATACCTCAATCACAATTAGAGTAGGTATATACACTCTTAGTACAGAAAGGTCAGAAATAATTGTTGACCCCTGATGTATTATCAGGTGACCTGCCCATAACATTTTGCACAAAATTATGAAGTGAGGTCTGCTGTTTGGATTCCATTGCAAAAAATTATAAAATACAATATGTTGTATTCACTTCAATATTATTTTACAAACCAAAATATGTATCCTAAACAAAATAGTTGAATATCAGTAACAAACAAGACTTCACTAAGAATTTCAACAAAGTTGTATGAAATACAATTGTTTCACAACTACCATATGTAAATGTCAAATTAACATAATCCAAGCTGAACTCTTAATAACACAAAACAACATTCATCTAAATCAACTATTGACTGCGTTTCCTCCTCCTATACGTTGCAAACGGAGTTCTTATTGCAATACTCTTGAAACGCTTCCTTGGATCATCCCTGCGTCTTACATACATATTGCTTTGTTGTATTTCCTTGCCATCATGATGTACACCATCTTCTTCTTCTTTGCCAAGTTGATCCGTCGATGTCTCAACAAAATTACCCTCATCAATATCCCCAGATTTATGTTCAGCAATCTCACTGAATTTTTCTTCACCTATGTCAGCAACACTAGATTCATCCCATTGATAATAATTATCTTCAACCTCATCATGGCCTTGCTTCTTCCTGT
>Ga0214545_1008781_pt1 | contig 15844 bp, 9 predicted proteins | sample CNSS4metaG_FD_160064 | JGI IMG/M metagenome (GOLD analysis project Ga0214545, IMG submission 160064) | Root nodule microbial communities from cowpea collected in UCLA plant growth center, Los Angeles, California, USA - CNSS4 | ecosystem: Host-associated > Plants > Roots > Nodule | place: USA... | reverse complement strand
AAAAAAAAAAAAAAAAAAAAACTAGTTATAATACTTTTAAAGAAAAAGAAAAAAAAAACTCTAAAAAAACATATTTATGATCAAAATTAGGATGGACTTACATTAGTTTAATTGTCTTGGTCTATTAAAAGAATATGAACTATAAAAAATAATAAGTGACTTTTATCACTTTAACAAGAGATCACGAGGATCAATTCAATGGTGAAGCAGAAAAATGTCTAAAAAAATGTCTTAATTTTTTTTGGTTCAAACCCTTATATTGTTTATGTTTTTTTCAAACATTTCAGTTGATCATCAAATTTTATGTCATCTCAATTGGGTTTTCATTTTTAAATTGTGTTATAATTTGGTTCTTTTCGTGGGTGTTGTACTCATATCGTCAATTAATGTGTGATGCGTTAGCTCATTGTTTTTTCAAATATTTTTAAAATAAAATTGTCACATGTCAAATTAAGGCCCCACCGCGTGATGACAATGATAATGTAACCTGACAAAGACAATGTCACATGTCATTGTTGATGTGAAAATTCTCAATTTGATTTATGTATTTGTTTTTTTATCTCAATTTAGTCATAATTTCTTTTTAATTTGGAGTAATTTCACCTCTCTCAAATTGAGATGAAATTTAACTTCTATATAAATGCTACAATGTCATTTTTATTTTAATTAATATTTTTAACCAAATTAAGTTTATTTAAATTTATATTTGCATTAACTTTATTTGATTTTTTTTAAATATTTATATATCAGTAATTTCTAAACAAATGTTATAGTTAGTTTAAAAATAATAGGTTTATAAATTCAAATATAAAATTTTAAAATATTTTATAACAATTTAAAATAAAGATATTTATTTAACAATTTATAACATTTTAAATTGTTATAAAATTGTTTTAAAATTGTTGTAAAAAGCTATTTTAAAATAAAATTATTTAACAAATTATAACATTTTAGATTGTAATAATTTTTTTTTAATTATACATTGAAGTTGTTATTTTTAAACCAATTCTAACATTTGTCTATAAATTATTGATATATAAATATTTGAAATAAAATTTAAATAATGTTCAATGTCAAATATAAATTTAAATAAACTTAATCTCGTTAAAAACATCATTTTAACATTTATATAAAAGTTAAATTTGATCTCAATTTGGTTAGGGATGAAATTGATTTAGTTTAAAAAAATTGAGAATAAATTGAGACAAAATAACGAATGGATAGACTAAATTGATATTTTTCAATTGATAATGAAACATGACACTATCTCTGTCATGGCACACTGTCTCTACCATGTGGTAGAATCCTAATTTGACACTTGACACGGGACAATATTTTTTTTTTAATTAAAAAAAATACGAGTTAACACGTGATACATCAGCTAATGTCGTGAGTATTGCACTAATGAACGAAAAGAACCATATTGAAACATTTTTTTCAAAAATTAATACTCAATTGATACAACTTAAAATATGAGGACCCAATTGAGATATTGAGATTTCTAAATAAAAACAGTGACAATCTATGGGTTGTAATTGATTTTTTTTAAAGAAAACCTAAAAAAAATCTATTAGTACTAATATACCTTTATTAAATTAAATATAAAATTATTCTTAAGAAAAAATATGCCTAACTTTTTTTAGACTAATTAATATACCTAATGAAATTAATTATAATTTCATTTTGAGAATAAAATTTAATTAAATTATTATCCATGTTTATTAATTTTTATTGGTATTAAAAATGATATTTTACGAGTTAAAATCTTTTTTCAGTGAATTATAATTTTGATAAAAAAACATCAGTTATTTTTATTATCTTATCATCAATTTTTATTTTGTTTTTGTCTTTTATTTTTCTGACTTCTTATCTACTGATTTCACTCATTGTCCCTCCTTGTTTACTTATATTCTAAAATTATTATTTTGAGGGTTTTAGCATATTTAATTTATTGAATATCATGCAGATAGTATGTACCAATTTTTTTGTCCTCATCTATGACTAATATGTTTTTATCTCTACTTGTGTTTTTATTATTTTTATTTTATTTGTTGAATTTGTATCATGATTAGAGATGATTTTTTTTTGTCTAATTTAGTCTTTCAGTACTTTTCGATTTATATATTTTAAGAGTTTTTTTTTTTTTATATATTTTCTTATAACAACTACATTTTTTGTGTTTGAATTGCATAACTATTACGGTTAGATTAAGGTTTTTTCTATTTGTAGATAATAGAGATAAAATCTCTAATAAAATAATTGATGAATACAATTTGAAATTAAAGAACAATGTAGAAGTTAAATAGAATTAATTACAATAATTTAATAGATGATTTTATATAAAAAATACTTGAATTTTTTTTAAGTAAATAATTACGGTCTAAATTTTGCTTGAGTCTTAAGTTCATGAACTACTCCAAAAAGTAAAAACCATAAGGGCTCTTTAGTCATCGTACATGATGAAGTCATAAAAAATGATAACAATCTCGTATCAAACACATTTTAGCAAAATCAAAGGTGAAAGCCATGAGAGTTCCTTAGTTATTGTACATGGTGAAGTTATCATAAAAGATAGTAATCAAACACATTTTAGCAAAATCAGTAAAAGTGATTTGTCATTTTACGCGAACAAGCATTATCTTATATTAACTGTCAAATCTCACTTATTAACTTAACTAATCAGATGACGAAACAAGACAATAATAAAATTATTTAGTTAATTAAAAAAATTAAATAACACAAACTTAATTAAAAAAATATAAAAATTGAAATATTCAATAGAATACAAAATTTTAATAACAACTAAATTAGTAATACCAAAATTTACGGAGACTTAAAAGTTAATTAAATTTATCTTTTATATATAACACGTGTTTAATTTGATTATTATATCTATAGTGTATTTTTAGTTTTGTATCTGCATTTTCAGCACACAAAAGAAAAGTAATATAGTATATATATATATAACAAAGTTAGAATAATGTTAAACCAAATATATTTAATATTTTACCTATAATAAACTGCATGACCTGTTAAATATTTTCCAAATCATAAAAGTGATCTTGATAGGAAATTATTAAATATAAGTTAATTATGATATTGTTACAACATTGTAGAAAAAGTAGAGAAAGTTAGAGTCTATGAGTTCGCCAACAGCATGTCATTTTACATTGCATAGCTGTACACAGAACACACATGTTGCCAGCATTAACAAACCGTTCCTAACTGTAGCAAACTGGTCCACAATTCCATTCCAGGAGAAGACATCTTCAATTCACACAATTATTATCTTAAAACTACACCTTATATAAATACTTTGCATTCCAAGTCACATATTAATTAGGAAAATATTTATCGTGCAAATAAACTCGACAACCATATCCTATCACAGTGCAACACACATCGACAAAATATAAACAAATCAATTCTAAAATTATTAAATTTAGGTCTCAGGTGACTTTCTTTGCAAACTTAAAGGCATCTCGGTACAACATTGTAGAGCCATGCACCTAGGCTTAAATTGTTTTTCTTAAAAATCGATGGATATTGATAAATATTACCATAAATAAATGTTTGAAGACAAATTCTAGCATAGAGGTCAAAGAAAGTGGGTTTCTGTGGCAATGTTTATAACAATGGTTGAAAGTGCTGTGCTGGCTCCATCGATTTCGGGTGCTCAATCTTAACATGACTTGTCTGTCACTCGTTAGAGTGGAAATAATAATAATAATAATAATAAAATAGATGTATAAATAATTAAAATGAAATAACCTTTGTGCAGTGCCAAAAGCCAATGTTCGTTGCAGCGCTTCTTAGTGATCCATTGTTCTTTTTTGGAATGTGATCTCGATTTAGTGGCGGAATTTGATACTGAAATTTCACTGTCGTTCATCAAAGTTTTTTTTTTTTTTTTTTTATGTTATTGATCAGAAACCACAATTCTTGGAGTCTACTTCAATGCTCTTGGGGTGAATGGAGAATCTTTGCACGTTAAGATTGTTGTGCCTCTATAACATCAATCACTGTCACACAAAAACGACTGGAAAAAGACCCAACGTAAATGCAACAGGGTTAACGTCAATTTTTGTCTTTGCTTTGAGTTAGAATGTCCATCTATATATCAAGTACATTTTCCTCCTTTCTATTTTTCTCATTAATACTCATTTTATCACACATTACAAGGCTGGCGTACTTACTGCAAAAGAGTTAAAACAATGTTCACCAAAAAATAATAAGGAAAAGCTTTAGATGTTAAACAGAATATGAAATTTTTTTGATAATATTTGTTATTGATTGATGTTGTGCACCACATAAAATATTTAGGTCAGTTCTTAACGAATCACGAGCTTCATTTGTGCGATGAAAGGAAGAAGGCGATGCGTGCATGTACTGCTTCATTATGAGCAAAGCTTTGAAAGGAATCGATATCTTTTCACGTGATTACGCCCATATTCCAGCACAGACAAAGCGACGCAAACCCAGCCATACGTGTACACACATTTCTTAAATAACATGTGAGACAAAAACTATATTATTTATCATTAATTATATCATTGTAATTTTTATTTTATTTTTTTAAATAATGGCTTAGGATAAACCATTAAACTATTCACGATCCAGCTAGAATCAATGATAGAATGCCATTGCATTTAATATAACTATGTTTTTTATTTTAGTAATCATGTGTCGTGCTAGGTTATGTTAAATTAAAACCTGGTTAATTATTAGCGGACTCTAATATTCTCGTTGCTTTTAATTTTCTTAATGTTAATGATCAGAATATTGCTGGCATTGCAATCATGTCGTTCCAAACCCAATCATTAAACAGTGTTCATCAAACCCCTTGTCGTAGCCCACTCTTTTTTCTCTTTTCAAATGTTGCATTGTCATTTCTCAACCTCTAAATCCAATCAAACTTTTATCTTTTTCTTGGAATCTATTCAACAAATCCTGCACTCCGTAAATAACAGAGTTGGCCAAAAGGTGGAAAGATCCAGAAAGAAAAAAGTTCCGTAGATAAAGAAAATAACATAATACTGTAGATGTTTTTTTTTTCAAAATAAATTGATGCAAATAACTGTATAAAATAGTTCAATTTAAATAAATTTGATTTTTTTATTAAGGACTTGGTTTTGTTTCTTTTTCTGAGTAGGTGTCCGAATTGAACAATTTGACCGTTGTGAAGTAGATATATAGAAGAATGTATCGCTATCGTGAAAAAGAAGGAGCATTCTAGAATTTTCGAGGACCCCGTCGTATAGTATCCGTTACTACGAGAACGTTAGAAAGGGAGAAAAAAGAAACCGTTACGTGGAAATAACGGGTCCTGCGTGCAGGAGTGGGTCCCATGGGTAGTGTTCACGGCAGAACCGCCAAGTGGTTTCGGACCATAACTTTAGGTTGTCCTGAATGGCGTGTTTTGGTTACTTTTTGATTTCCTTTTTTAATAAAAAGGTTGTGTGGCTGTGGGTCCACCACGTGTCAAGAAGGTGTACGATAAGGGGGTATGGACGCCCTCCTCGGGGTTGGCGTTTCCAAAAAGATTATCCTATCTGTAGAGGGCAATGGGATCGTGACACGTGTGTAGGGTGTCATTAACTAGGGTTAGGATCGAGTTCAGGTCCTTTTAACCCTGTGCTGCACACGATTCTGAAATTTGGAGCAGAATGATGAAGACTGGTCGAGAGGGAGAAGACCAAGTTGCCATGCTCCACACTCCACTAACACTTCCTTTCTTTTCTTCTTTTCCATATTTAAAATGCACCATTTTCTTCACACTAACCAATGCTATTTGAATGCAATTTTTAAAAAAATAAATTTCTACACTCAAATATAAAAAGTTATTAGATATCTTCCTCTCGTCAAACTCATCACAATATCCATTTTAGCCGATATATAATTAATTAAATAAATAGCAGAAAATTAATTTCAGCTGCAATATTAAAAATAATTTTTCAGAACTTTGCCGTAATTATCTGCATTTATGCATAAAGTATATAATGCTCGTCGTCATTTTAATATATCTTAGTTTAGTTTTCATTAAGGAAAAAAGATGAGAAATTTAGAAAAGTAAACATGTTGATGGAGCACGTACATAAAGACCAAAACTGTGCTAATGAAGGGATGCCTGTGCTTAATTTTTACTTCATACAACTTGTGACACATTATTTATTATTATTATTATTATTATTATTTATATGTTTTGTATCGGTTAAAATTAAGCTTTTAGCATTTGAAACATGAAACCAAACATATAATGAACCATTAAAAAATAGGGAACCTAAGAATATGTCTAAAGAAACATATTGAATGATGCGATGGCAATGGCATGTCTCACATTTAAGTTTAATTCATTGATTCCAAGTGAATTCAGATTCTTCATTGTAATGATTAAAAAAAAAAAACTTAGCGTTAAAGCTATGGATGAGTGTGGTAAAGTCCCAAAATGTCAATTACATCTAGAAGTGTAATAAAAGGGAAAACAATAGTGTATTATCTGTCCAGTTTTAGAGTACTCATGTCCATTAATATTACCAAAGCAATGAATTTTTTTTTGTTCAGCATTTAACAATTATATTATAATGTGTTACACAAAGCAACGTTAATAAATAAAGGAAATGAATGTATTTGATTAATTTTAATTTCCAATTTTAAAATTTAAATAATGTAAGTTTTTTTTGTACAATGTAATTAATATAGAGAGATGAAAAGGATATTAGTTTTTTTGTATGACTAAAGATTTGATCCGAAATTGGTTGATATTACTGAAATTATTACATTTAAAATAATATATATTTAGACTATCAATTGATTATATTTATAAAGGTTGAACAAGTATATTTAAAAAACAAGACACATCTAACATTATGGTTATTTATTTGTTTATGATATTACTGGAAAATGAATATTTGAAATTACATTAATAATCTTTAAAAAAACTTTTTTTATCAACATTAATAATCAAAATATTTGAAAAAAAAAATCATAACTACAAAAAAATATTAATGTGTCTTTATTTTTATTTTTTTAAACCTCATAGTCATCTATGATTTCATCTTCAAAATTCAAAAGAAACAAATTAACAAAAATACAAAAAAGTAAACAAGGAGTTAAAGATAAATTTAATGTTAAGAAATACCATTTTATGAGGAGAGACTTTCTTTTTAATTTGATAACAAATATTTGGTTTTAAAACATTTATATAAAATAGTGAATGAGAAAAATCTTAAAACATGTTTACAGAGTCTAAACTATGAATGACTAAAATTTATAACATAAAGAAAACTAGCATCATTACTTAAAATAGTTAAAAATAAATTACACTGGTATCAATTTAACTAATACTGATTTAAATAAGTATAAATATCCAAATTAAATAAAATTAATGTTAGTTACATTAATACCACTTTCAATATGTATTTTTTATTTTTATTTTAATTTTATAATAGAATTATTTTAATCATACTCTATTAATCCCATCAATTAATTGATCTATTATGTGACTGTTAACAATTAGTGGAAAAAACATTATTATGGATAGTTGAATAACACCACAACCAAGCTTATTGCACCAAATAAGTAAATGTCTAAAACAACGCCTTTACGACGCTGATACCACATTGAAATTGAGATAACCAAAATAAAAATGGTTAAACTAGTTGAAACTCAATTCATTCATAGGTTTCAACTAGGAGAATAAAACAGTTGAAAGTAGCACAACCACAAGACAAAACAAAAAGCCTATAATTAATGACTTAAACAACTAATTATGACAACTAGTAACACAATTAACCGATTAAAACATAGTCATTTAACAATGATCATATTTCCCTCAATTATGTAGTCCACATTCAATCCATTATTCATTTTCAATTAATAGTTTGGCAAGAACTTCCACAACCTACTACACCAGAAGTTGTTTTACTTTACAATAGCAAATTTTCTCCCTCACTACGTCAACCAATAATTAAATTCATAGGTTTGGTATTTGCTACGAGGTCGTAGATATATCCAAGCATATAGATTCCTATAGGTATTTTTGGGGGAACAAAAACTATTCTCATACATCAACATATCAGAATTTCACCTCACACTTATTAACAAAAAATATATTAAAAATTATCCGATTTTTAATATATTGTCTATTTTAGAACATTGAATTTTGTTGTGTTTTATTTTTAAAAGACACATCGAAAAAATAAAAAGAGAAAAAAATATTTAAAATACATTTGACATCGATTCCTAAACAATATAAAATTCTTATTAGGTGTACTGGAATAAATTAATTTTCGGTTTTACTTACGTATCATTTATTTTCTTCTAATTATTCAAAATTAGACACTTAATAGGTTAACCGTTGTTTATGCAAACGAGAATCAACGTCTTGGGAAATTGTTTCAACTTCTCTGATTCTTTGGCGTAAAAAAACAGTGCAACGAAAATTATTAATGAAGGTATATGGATCAAGTCATTTTACCTTAAAAGGTGGGAATTTCTTAAATCAAAACCCTATGTTTTTTTTACGCTAATATTTTTCCTTTACATCCTGAGAAGCGGAAAAAGGAACACCATGAAGGAATGTCTTACCTTAAAAAAAAAAAACAGTGAAATGAAAGAAACTTAAAGTCCACGATATTTCTATATTTCTCGTAATTAATTCAAAGTTTAGCAGGCACATATGCAGAGAATAAAAAGAAGAGAATTTTATCAGCAATTATTTCCGAGGTCGTTCTTTTATTATACTTATACCAGTATAGTTAAAAATAACGTACATTAATTTGCAAAGAAATTAAATGCTCAAAAGATTTTTTTTTTTTTTTTGGAAAAAGCAGAGTCAATAGAAGTCATGTAATAATAAATATAAAACATAACATCCCCATATATGAGTTAGTTAGTGTAAAATTATTTTTACGCAAAACATAGTGTGTAGCCATTGGAAGTTTGAATGATAGTAGGTATCTAGGTAGGTGGGGGAACTAAATTTAAATATATGAGTTTGATGAGAAAACTACTCTTACGAAAGACAATTTATGTTTATTCAAGAAAAAAAAATTAAGACATCTCATTTAGAAAAAAAAAAAAATTAGGTTTTGACTTAAAAAGGTCAAGCCAAACATACACTAAAACATGTACCCCCATTTTGGGATAGTTGGTGTAAAGATATTTTTACACAAAACATAACTTGTAGCCATTGGAATTAGTTTCAACGGTAAAATATGCCAAGTTCCTGTGGGGAATAAATTAATCTCTTTTAAGAAGGCGTCGATATTCTCTATTTAAAATACCACTTTTAAAAAAACATAGATAATATTTAGTTTTAAATTATGGATAAATTAACAGTTCTAATATCTATATAATCATTTAACCCATGAAAGTAATTATTAAAAGTTTAAAAGTTTAATAATTAAACCGCGAGCAAATTTTAATTGAGTCTCTAATTAAATGATATTATTGCATTTTTTTAATGTAATATACTAAACAATATAAAAAACAGCATAATATTAAAAGTCAAACTTTCTTATGGAAGTCATTACTCGTAATTCATAAAATGCAGCTTTCAAAATATGCCATAATACGAAAATATGGTATTCAACGATATAATATTCATTGTCAAGGTATTGAATTTTGATTGCATTTATCGCCAGTTTTAGTTATAGATTTTTTTTTTTTAATTACTGTTTATCCAGAAACTGCGTCTAAGGCAATTATTATCACTTATCTCCATTTTGAACTGATCTGATTGATTTTGTTGTAGTTTTGGTTTACACGTTTTTTTCCTAATCGTATCATTCTACTAATGACAACAACTTTCATCTTTTATAATAAAATAGTTCTAATGACAACAACTTCGAATTCCAAATTGGATTAGAAACCCACAGTTTACGTTGAAAAGATGAATTTAATTACGTTCGGGATGGTATTGAAAGATTCTAAACAAGAGTAAGAATCTTATAATTTTGTGTTGAAATCTGGATTTCTTTCTGAATAACTGTCACACATGTGTAACAAACATAAGAGGACAACATAAAACACAAAACAAGTTGCGATGATAAGATGGGAAGGGTAGAAAAATGTACAAGTTGTAGAAGTTTGAAGAAAGGGTGAAAACCCGTGATTGAAATTCAAGAGCCAACCACTATGCTCAAATGCAGATTCTGAAGAGACGAAAGATGACAAAAACAAGAGAAATAAAAATATTGAAATGAAAAGGAAGGGAGTGGAGTGGGGGTGGTGTGGTGTGGCAAAGTGAGGTGGAGTGAAGGGTCGGTGAAATGAAAGCTAAAAGCCTAACACCAAACCAAACGAAACCAAACCTTTTTTTTTTTTTCTTCCAAATTTTTAAATTTTTTTGTACTATATGGCATTCCTGCCAAATTGGACAGATCACATTAACACCAAAATAGAAAAGTTTTTAGATAAAAAGAAAAAGAAAAAATTGCTATAATCCTGAGGGTGCACCAGCATATATACCCCTTCTCTTGTAAGGCTCTTCCACACTTGCCCATTACCAAAGTCTCTTCCTTTCTTGGCTCTTTGCCTTCTCTGACAACCTAGGTTCCTGTCTGAGCTTGTTGTTGCAAGAGGGTAGTAGTAGTAGTAGTATTCTTGTTATCCTATGGCGAAGGACGTTGAGGTTACCGAGCGTGGCTCCTTCTCTGGGAAGGACTACCATGATCCTCCTCCTGCACCCCTCATTGATGCTGAGGAGCTAACAAAGTGGTCCTTTTACAGGGCTCTCATTGCTGAGTTCATTGCCACTTTGCTTTTCCTCTACATTACTGTGCTCACAGTGATAGGGTACAAGCACCAGAGTGACGTCAAGGCCAATGGTGATATCTGTGGTGGGGTTGGCATTCTTGGCATTGCATGGGCCTTCGGTGGCATGATCTTCATCCTTGTTTACTGCACTGCTGGGATATCAGGTTCTTCTCTTCTCCTTTCCCCAGATCCTTTTGGTCTAAATGAACAAAAAAATTACCTTGTCATGTTGGCTTCATGTTTTGCAAATTCTCATTATTTTTTACTTTTTCACACTTTTCTGTGTTGGCTGTCTGAAGAAAAAAAACCGTTTACTTGCAGAGGATTTCTTGTTGTTTTTGAATTTTTCGTTCTACGCCTTCCAAGCGTAGAAACTTCCTCAGTTTATGCCCCGTTTATTCAGACGTGTTATGCGAAACAAAAGGGATTTATTACTTGATTTCCTTTGTTTTTCTTTTTTGCTCAAGTTTCCTAGACTCTGTAAAGGGGTTGTTGCTGTTTTGGACTGTGTTTTTTGTAGCAATTGTTTGTTCAGGATTACCACGAAAGGTTTAGCTCTCATACACGAATATTTTGTTGATTTGGTTTGCAGGGGGTCACATTAACCCAGCAGTGACATTTGGGCTGTTCTTGGCTCGCAAGGTGTCTTTGATCCGAGCCATCATGTACATGGTGGCTCAGTGCTTGGGGGCTATCTGTGGAGTTGGGTTGGTGAAGGCCTTCCAAAAGTCTTACTACAACAAGTATGGTGGTGGGGCTAATTCCCTCGCTGATGGGTACAGTACAGGTACTGGATTGGGTGCTGAGATCATTGGCACCTTTGTTTTGGTATACACTGTCTTCTCTGCCACTGATCCCAAGAGGAATGCCAGAGATTCTCATGTTCCGGTACCTTCTCAATCATTTTTCTTATTATTAGTTTCTGTTTCTCATCCTGTGCCCTTGTTTTAATCGTATGTATGAATAATATATCAACTGTGGAACACCAATTGCTGCCTGAGTCCTGCTTCAAGGGAGTAGTATGTTAAACGTTCTGAAATAGTAAAGTTTAATCTGGTTTGCATTTTAGTCTTTCCTTAAACTATGGTGAATAGTTTTTAAGACAGTGGTTTCGAATTGCGTCTAGATGAAGGTAAAGAAAGTACTGTGCAGCAATACTCGATCTATTTATGAGGCATAACGTGTACCAGTGTTAAATCAGATGACTTTTTCCTCAGTTTTCTTGCTTTGCTTGTTGTAGCCTACGTATTCGATTGTTAGTTTTCCAAAATTGAATGAGGCACATTTAATTTCTGAGTGGATACATACATCATTGATTTGGCTACGAGCATCCTAGGGTGATGAAACTATCTCATTCCAATACCAAATTTTCTAAATGAAATGATTATGCTGAAGAAGTGTAACAGTAGCGTGCGTTTGTGGAACTTGGGTCCCCTTTGCCTTTATTCAAGAGTTTGTGGTGGTGGTTGAATTTCTTGCCCCCCCACATGAATATGTGGTTACATAATTTCTTCCAGTTCTGAGAAAAGTGGATTCTACCGCATCCATGTGACAAGTAAAGGACTTGGAGTGTCTTGAGTTTAAGATAAAAGTGTTCATGATTGTGTCTCTAATGCATGAGTCATTTTCCCAAGGCTGGCAATTCTATTGGAATGTCCAGCTACAACCCCAATGCATCAATTATAAGCTTGAGCTCCCTAATAAAGTTGCCTTTTACTGCTCATTCTAATTAAATAGGGGCTTCACATGTTAGCATGGCCCCATCTGTCACAACTCAATTGTCTAATGTTTTATCAGTACCGAATTCTTTTTTTCTGGTTATTTGGATTCACGTGTTTGGAATAACTTTTGCATCAACGGTGTCTACTTTAAATCAATCACATAAGATTCTTATTATGCATTATTCTGTGATAGGTTTTGGCTCCACTTCCCATTGGATTTGCTGTGTTCATGGTTCACTTGGCCACCATCCCAGTAACTGGCACTGGCATCAACCCTGCTAGGAGTCTTGGAGCTGCTGTTATCTACAACAAAGATAAGCCCTGGGATGACCATGTAAGTAATATACATTGCTTGTCAGTTTATGAACTTGGATATAATTTATAAAGCTATAGCTTTTATCTGATATATTATTATTCCCTTGTGTCTGGTCAGTGGATCTTTTGGGTGGGACCATTTATTGGGGCAGCCATTGCAGCTTTCTACCACCAGTTCATCTTGAGAGCAGGTGCTGCTAAGGCTCTTGGATCATTCAGGAGTAACCCCCATGTTTGAGTTGTCTTTCTCTTCATGATGGCTCTTTTGGAAAGAAGATAATTGCAGAGATGGAGTTGATATTGCAAGTTTAGTTTAATAATGGAAAATGCTTTTGGCTTGTATTTGCAACGTTTCTTTAATCCTCTCAATCATGTCTTCAAGATTGTGGATAAGTGTAGATTAAAGTCTCTTTCATGACAGGGGGAGCCTTTTGCACTTTCCTCTGTGTTGCCTTTAGCGTGTCATTTTTCTTTTATGTTATTCTCTTCTGTCATCTTTGTACTCAGATATATTTATGGAAAAAAAAATAATTTACCTACTTCATCCTTATTATACATCAGACTAACAAAGAAACTAACGTTGTAAAACACAGGACAAGAAAGAAAACAGCATTATGGCAAAACCATTAAAACCAGAACTAATTTTAAGAAAAGTTAGACATTGTTTAAGAAAATTTACCTCAGTTACTGCTCTCAAAAACTACTAATATATCTAAACTGTATTGTAATTTCAAAAAATGCTTCTGAAGTGGTGAGCATGTTACTTTTACTGAAAAGAAAACCTTGGTGCATAGTCTAGTCATGAATATCTCAGCATCATACTGCATCTTCAATCCTCTTCCTGGTCACTGTTAATTTAAGACTTTTAAACGTTGGAACTAGAAAATGCTGGTGGAATCTTGTGACCAGGCTTTGAAAATCTGTTGCCACATCAGATACTACTGTATAAGAATATTAGAGTCATTGAAAATCTTTCCCTGCAAAAGTTTTTATAATGACAAGTTTAAAATTATTATTTTGATTGTCGACAATACCATTACATTTTGAAAGCTACACTTTTTAAAACACAGTACCAGTATCTTTACCGTTAGAAGAAGCAAAAACTCAAGTTTTGGAAAACACAAGTGTTTCACGATTTGGGTCGGTTTCAGAAGTAGGAAAAAAACAGAAGCATAAACGTGTAATGAAAGGAAACCGGAAAATAAAGTCAAGAAAGAGGACAGAAAATTTACTACTAGATGAAAAGAGACGATGGAGACCTCAGTTTCAAACTCACCATAAAAGAAGGTGCATAAACAAATAAGAACAGAGAAGTAACTAACAGAACCATAAGATACCCAATTTTAGAAGTAATTCAGATGTCGACAAACACACATAAAACTAATGTAATATAATTTGTACAGTTCTAAAATATCAAATTAGAAAGTTTAGTTTTAATATAAATCCTAAATGTATACCCTTTTTGATAAACAATGCCACCCAATTTTAACGTAATGAGGCAAGTATATAATGAAATAAAATTTAGATTTTGTTTTTCATAAATTTCTCGATAGGACATATAACATAAGAAATGAATAACAAAATTAAGTTTTAGATATCTTTATATCAATTGAAAAAATTATTCCGACTTCTAAAGAAATCTATTTTTTCCATCTCTCGCTAATAAAGAAGATTGTTTGAATATGTTGTTAAGGTGAAATATGATAATATAAGTTTCTCTATAAATATTTTTAAAAAATAAAGTACGTTTTTATAGATTAAAATTATTCATTACAAAATACAAACCTAGAAAATAATATAAGATATCTTATTTAAATTAGTTTTTCATGCGTAAACTAATTTTATTTATGAATAATTATTTATCTTTTATAAATATCTATTGAAAAAGTTTTTCCGAAACACCTGGTTTGAACTAAATTTTCCTTCACAAAGTGCAAACGATGGATATTGTTCCCTTGATTAGTCAATTTACGTTTATTACAATTTAGAAGGCGTGGCATAATAAATTTCATGCCATATTTGGAATGAATAAACTTTTATTTCACCCTTGGTTAGTTCTTTGGTTCAATTTGAAAGTAATTAAGAATTGCATAAACTTTTTCGAAAAGTGACATTATTTTTTTTGCCTTTGGTATTGGTGACTAATGACTATCCAACCACTAAAACGTTCTAAATGTATGATTTTTTTTAGTGGGAATAGAACAACTTATTTAATTTAATTTTATTATGTATTTAATAGTTTAAAATATTTATGTATTATCTTTCAATTTTTTTTACCTATAATTGTCCTTGCATAATTTAATATACAAGTATTTTAAATTGAAAAAATAAAAAATATAAAGATCTAAAACTAAATACAAATTCAATATTTTAAATAAAATAACTTATTTAAATCCAAGAGACGTATATAACTTTTAATAAATAATTAGAGACACTAAAAAGTTTAATACAAATTTAATTATTTACAAAATGTAAAATTATAATTATATATTAATATATTTAATTTATCAGTTTGGAGTTTATCCACTACCCCCAAAAATACTTCCGGAAGTCAAAATATATGATTTTCGGAAGTCAAAATATATCACCAGAAGTCAACTTCCGGAAGTCAAAATATATCACCGGAAGTCGACTTTTGGAAGTCAAAAATTATTACCGAAAGTCGACTTCCGAAAATCAAAAAACATTACCGAAAGTCGACTTCCGAAAATCAAAAAACATTACGAAAGTCAACTTCCATAAGTAAAATTAAATTAATTTTAAACATTTTAATTTTTTTTAAAATTTATATTTTCTAACTTTTATTTTATTTTAAATTTTAAAAAACACGTATTAAAAATTATAAAACATATAAATTTTAAAAAAATTACTCTAAAAAATAAAAAAATAAAAAATAAAAAAAGAAAAATAAAAATAAAAAATTGAAAAATAATTTAAAATAAAATAAAAAAACTTTAAAGTTAAAAAGAATGAAAATAAATATATATATATATATATATAAACGGAAGTCGGACTTCCGTATATATATAAACGGAAGTGAAAATCCGTTT
>Ga0214545_1008780_pt1 | contig 15844 bp, 8 predicted proteins | sample CNSS4metaG_FD_160064 | JGI IMG/M metagenome (GOLD analysis project Ga0214545, IMG submission 160064) | Root nodule microbial communities from cowpea collected in UCLA plant growth center, Los Angeles, California, USA - CNSS4 | ecosystem: Host-associated > Plants > Roots > Nodule | place: USA... | reverse complement strand
AAAGATAAAATATTTAATTTTTATATATATATATATATATATATATATATATATATATATATATATATATATATATATATATATATATATATGAAAGTAGTTATATGAAATAACATATGTTTGCATTTGCTATAAATTAATCAAGTTAATTTCAAAAAATTAAATGGTAAAGATTTAATTGATTTTCTTGGGGAGGCTAGAAGTGTTCTCCATTACAATTATAAAAAATATATATAAAATTTTAATTCTAAAAGTTAATAATTAATACATTAATAATTAGTTTACTTCTAAATGCAAGTAAATAATTATTAGCATAGTAATAATTACTATATTTTATATAAATTAATTTACTTAATTGTGTAATTAGAGTTAAGGAATTAATTGTTATGAAACATGCTTATTGTATTAGTTTAAGGTGAATTGTAAATCCAAGAAGTAATATATGTTAACATTTTAAAATTGAATACATGTTGTAAGATTTACATTTAGTATTTTTGGATCTGCAGCTCAAATTACATCAGTATAATTCGTTTTATCAAATTTAAACTTTTCATACAAAATAATTTCATAATTTCTTGACGTGTAGATAAAAATGTTTTTCTATGATTATGTTACGACATCATGAGTTGGGATTAATGGAGTGAAGCCCAATGAAACTGGGCCCATAAGCCAATGGGTCTATTGGGCTTGAAAGGAGGCCCTACCCAGATTCAGTGTGTTCACTTATTATCTTAAATATTCATATAGATGACGTCAACCCAAAATAACCCAAAAAAAAAAAAAACATATAATGTGAAATGGCAACTGACACGAGTTTTAATGATTCAACTATCTTGGTTGGTGCTGCCCAGAAATTCATAATGAATTAGATAGGAATGATGAACAACGTTATCACACATGTCACTATCAACCAAGCTGAGAACCCAGTCACTACTTCTATCTATGTTTCACTGCAAATTCATATGATAATTGTAAAGCATACACTTTTTCTTTTTTACATTACTAACTGTAATCTTAAATATAAAAATAAAATAAAAATGTATCTTAATCTTAAGTATAAACAAATATTAATAAATTTCACCTATTTAGTGAAATTATTTCCTAAAGATTTTATTTAGAATTTATTCCTAATGACTAAATTTATACTTGATATCAAGTTCTGATAAAGGGTCATTTACAACAACAAAAAATCATTTAGTAAATGAGATATAAAATAATTATGAATATTTTTCTTATATTTGAGGCGGGAAGGAGTAAAATAATTATGAATATTTTGGTAAAAAAGAATAATAAATAGAAGAAACAATTTAAAAAGAAAATTGTAAGAAAAAAACAAATAAATTACCCCAAAAAAAATGAGGTAGGTGTTATCATAATGGTAGTATATAGAATTCTCTTTCTTTTATTTTCTTTGTCTCTGGCATCAATATATTCCCATCATTTTCTTTTAAACTAGAACTTGGACAAATACTTAAAATTGATGGCATCAAATGCCAAATTATTATAATTTTCAGTCAATCAAAATTTGGACCGAAGGAAACCCTCCTTACATGTTCTAATATCTCAGATTTCTTGGACATTTTTTCGATTATTGAATAGGGGGCAGAAGTTACATTTAAGAGATGATGATACACATACACATTATCAGAGACAGAGTAATTCAGAAAGATGATACCTTCATTTCGCATTTTATGGTGATTTTGTACTTTCATATTGTAAAACATTTGATCCAGGATTAACCTGCCGACACCAAAAGATTACTGTGTTCAAATTTATATGCCGCAAAAGTGATATCATCTGAATTCTAATTTCAAACTAGTTTTTCTGCTTCTGTTTTGAATTACAATTTAGTCTTAAAGTTATCACCCCAAACTATAGTTATGTCAATTTTGATATCAGTGAAATTAACTTTCTGCTGTGAGTAATTCAACGAATTCTTTCAAGCTAATTTAATTTAATTTTGCAGAGGGTTCAAATCCTTTCTTCCTGCTATTGTTTTGTCAATAAAAAATTTGAGATCAACTTCCAAATTATTTAGATGAAAGTTAACATCAACAAGCTACTGATAGAGTTCCTGTAATTGTTAAATGGCACAAAGAAACTCTGAACACATCACTTGTCAACCCTCTGCTTACTTAGTGATTTTGTGTGGGATAATGCAAACATTCTCTGAGCTGAGTTATAAATAATCATTTCTAGAATAGTTGGATCAGAATTCTCAGAGGAATAATGATTCCCAGCCATTATGAAGGACTCCAAATGCTGGTGTCAGCATACCAACTTGTCTAATTATGCCATAAACTGGGGCAAGAGGATGAATTTCAGACAAAAAGGTGTGGTCCTAAACAAGTAAAACAAATCATGAAATAGATCTAAAGAGAGTAATAAAAAGCATTGGATAATTGGATGGCACCAGAAAGTCTAACAAAATTGTCATTGGTTGAAGCACTGCTGCAGGAGCATCAACAAAAGTCATAGGACACCAATAAGCTTTAAAAATCTACATGGCGTGCAAAATCTCTAGCAGAACACCAAAGATGAAATCTTTTGAAATGGTTCCCCACTAGAGAGGCCAAAATCAAGGACCAGTTCGCATAAAAACAAAACAACAAACAAGGTAAAACCGTAATAGAGACAGCCTCTGTCATTGTGCCGTTTTGCTTCTTCAACAACATTTTTATTTTCATGAGTTGTGAAACTGGAATCGTAAAATAAAGAGTCCATGAAACTTCTTTAGGCTTTTTTGTTAAAAGGATGCGTTACAAAAATAATCAAACTACATGTTAGTGTTTACTTGTGTTTGTCCCGAAACTGTTTCATGATGATGGTAGATTTTCTTTTAGCTAACGTGTCGGTGTCTCTAACATTGTACGCGTGAGAATCTCACCAGATTATCTCGCACCGAGCTTCATGGCTCCTCGGTCAAACGAATAAACAAAGCAGTGTGTTTGAAATTCTGGTAAAGGAATTCTCAAATCAGGGTCTCGACAAAAGGTTGTCTCATCTAACTTCTACTCCAACCATGATTTCGGGATTATCAACTCAATTCCAAAACCTGGCATGTTTGCTCATTTCCTACCTTTTTCTACACTTCCAATGTCAACCCATATTTCTATGATCATCAGCGTTTAACCGTTACGTAACAATCTCTTGTATTTGGGATAACAATTATGTCATATTAACTGTCAATGATCCGTGATATTTGGAAAAAACAAACACACTATATAGCATGCGATTTGATGAGATCAATAGGTTTAGTAACTGCTGATTCTAAAGAATGTGTTTCTACAGCCTGAACAATCTCATCGCATTTTGGCACTGTTTCTACTACTATTGTAATAGTGGAGCAATGGTTAACAAACAGGGGACTTATTTTTCGTTAAGAATTGACAGCATCAAAAGTTTTTATAAAATATATTTGCATCTGAGTGACATCTACATGAAGTGACTCCCCAACAGTAACAGTGACAAAGACGTTTAACCGTTGAGATCTCATAAAGAAATGAGTCAGACCCCAGATTATATTAATAGTCGACATGGGCAAAGATCAGCCACAAAATTTATTATTATTCCCTTTGAATTGTATTATTACACAGTTAACGATTTAGCGTTAGTCTTTTTCTGCAACACCCCAGTTGTGAAATTTGGTACTTGAGTTTCTCTTAGTGAACCAAAATGAATGGATGCAGAATAAAATAGGTATAAGGTAAAAGTGGGTAGAATCCACCAAGTCAAAAGCAAACAGCAGTCGATAAGCATGTAAATAGCATCTTGGATGAGGACCCCGGTTAGAACCCCCAATATTCTTTCCAAACCCCGCAACACTCTTTAGTGTGTACTTAAACACTGTTCCTCATTAGTGAAAAGACGAGCCACAGGAATGAAGGAATGATGCAGTGTACACTGTTTAATTTTGGTGTCAAAGTTACCTTTATCAGTAAAATTTCAATAATGGACTGAGCAAGAGAGCCTCTCAAATTCTATAATGAACATCAATCATTTTTTGTTTGTTCGTATTTTTCCTCAAGTACATAGGCAACCACTATACATCAAACTCATTTTCTCAGGATCAAAAAGGAAAAGAAAAAAATAAACTCAGTTTCTTTTCTGCGCATTAAAAAAATGTTAGTGCCCAATTGATTATTCTGACAAGCCTTCCACCTTCATTCAGTCATCATATATATTCTCCAGAAACAATTAAAAAATCTTGAATAAAAAAATCAACTTCCTGCACCAGAAAAAAACATTGATCATTATTAGAAAGCATAAGTTGGAGATTATTAATAAGCATGTCTCTATAAGAATTAACACCGATGCACATGGTTATTAATGAAAAGATTTATGTGCAAAAAAATATATGTAGCCATGTGCATTGGGGTTAATCCATATGAACATAAAGTGGAACAAATCGCCAGGAAGTAGTACCTGATGACTGTGAAGGACAGTTAACGATCAAAGTATGGTGAGACACTGAAAGGTTGAGTGTATGTTAGTTGGGTATCAAAATATGCACATTACCGAAGCTGGTGTATGAGTAGCTACCAAGATTATGATGATGTACTGTACTGATCATGTGTTAGGCAAGGCATGGCTGTAGCACCAAAACTACAGATTATAAGCTGACAAAGATAAAGTAAAGGTAAAATTAGACAAAGAAGCAGGCCAAAAGCAGCACGAAGAAAAGCATGAAAGAGAAGAAAACTAACCTTTTTCGGTATGTGGGAAATGGGTTGTCCCTATCTCCCTCCATGAATGAGTTTTCTTCAAAGTAATTCCAGCATGGTAATGGGGGACCAATTGCTGCTCAACAGTAATAGGTGGATGTAAGATTTATAATTCAGGGGAAAAGAATAATTGTATTGACAATAAGAAAAGAACAAAAGGACTTCAAAGCAGAAAAGATTGTGATATATAGGCTTTTCAGACAATTCTGTGAACATATTCTATTCATATTGGCTCCCGAATTCATGAAACCAATTTGAATATCTAGTAAAGCAAGATACACTTAATGGCCAACATCGTTTTAGTATATTCTTTTAGACTATATGTTTTCATTGCACTAGCAGGATCCACTCTAGTATGTTCAACCCCATATAAATCATTTACAGCTTCAGAATCTAGTACTTTTGCTCTAGCCAACAAGAAAATTAAAAAAAAGTTAGGGACCCTTCGGCCAAATGGGCAAGGTCAGGTTTGCTTAGGGCCCTGCACGTGTTTTTTAATTTTTTCTATTTGTAAGTGCTTAGAAGATAAAAAATAAAAAATAAAAAAAAACAAACAACTCAGGTATAGATATTACTAGTGTACCTGAATATGGAAGGACACGTCTCATATCCCAAACTCGTTTAGAAAAAACTCAGTTCAGTATATCCACCGGAATATGGCAGAAGTTCCTCCACCTCAATTCTTGAACGAGAACAACTCATTGTTTTCTTCAATCTGCCATGAGCTGACTCAACCTCAGCCCAAAATATGCCATAGACAGGTCTGTGATCTGAAAACTTTGATTCCCCACGGACATACGACAACTGATGTAGACCTTCTCCATACCACAAAATACGGTCACACCTATGAAAGAAAAATATTTATATAAGCATAAGTAGCATAAGCTAACAAAATACAACGTAAAATATGCTTTGCTTCATAATTCATAAGCATTGTTTCATATGAATGATACTATAAAGTATTCTTTCTTCTAAATTCCTATGATGTGGTGTGATAAATGATGATCTTACCAAGCAGGGGTTCTCCTTTTCTCTTTGGGGTGCATATCGTCTCCAGCATATCTATCTGAATTAGTTGAATACTTGTACGTTGGAGGAAAATATATCTTTCCTTCATTCCACCCCAGAAACACACGACCTCTTTTCTGCTCTATTCTCAACTGCCATCAATGCAATAATTGAGATTCATTACGTATATTCATACAATAATGTTACATTTTAAGTTAAACAAGGAACAAAGAATTTATATATCATGTTTAACAGACATACTTGATCATTCTCTAACAATGCTCTCCAATTTTGCATCTCAACAAGTGCCTTAGCAGAACGGTAGGAGAGCGCTATCCGGTAGTTCAAATCTCCAAGCCATATAATTCGACTAAATTGAGAAAATGCAAAATCTCAGTTAAGTGTAAAGAAAAGCAGACATAGGGAAACAGAATTGTGCGTGATACTGAGACACGAGGAGAAGGTGATATATTAGCAAAGGGGGCTTAAATAACTGACATTATTAAAAAATTAAATTTTAGATGAATGTGGGTAGACTCTTACTCATGATCAAGGATTGTCTGTGGAGACTTATCATTGTCCACACCTTGAACACGAGGAAACCTTGTCTTTTTAAGAATCTCCATAACATCAGAATTTCTTCTTAGTTCATCACCCTCTTTCTGTCCGGAGGTTAAATGGCTACAGATAAAGCAAAAGCTTGTTTCATGCAAAGACATACTAATTGAGATGGATCCCTGCAAATACAAGCCAACATAACTCCTTCATTCAAGCATATTTCATGAAACCATCATGTTTTTCGTGAATTGATCTAAGGAAAAACAAATATTGAGAATATGACTTGACTTAAAATTTACCTTGTTTCCCAGATAGCCCATCAATCCTCTGCCAACACAAGACACTTTCATGTTTTGAACATGATCTTTCAGTTCACTTCTCACCCATATTGTAAGATATATTCCCACCATTTGCTTACTAGCAACAAGGCAGTACCTTGAGTGACCTGGCATGGCATATCCCTCTTCATTAAAGGAAGGTCCACCTCCACCACGGGACATTGGGGAAAATAAGACTGTACTTGGTGAATCCCCAAGGCCATTGTCATCGTCAGATGAACCCCATCTTGAGTAGTCACTTGGTCTTGAGTAGTCACTTGCCCTGGAATAATCACTAGGCCTGTAGCCCCATCTAAAACTGGGATCAAAGTCACTTGGCCTGTGACCAAAAATTACACGATCACAAACGCTGTATCTTCGATCCAGCCGCGGCTGCACAACTGAAGGATCATTGTCCATTCCCCAACCACTAGAAGTTGTCTGGAATGATCGCCTATGGAAGAAAGATGAGTTCTTCTGCCTTGCTGATCCCTCAAAATCTGCATTCAGCTCCACAACTGGCTGAGGTATGGGAGATGGTGTATAGCACCCACTACTTCCACTGCTGCCAGGAAGATTGTTTAAAGTCTTTCTGATGAGAGCCAACCATTTTTTAGCAGGGCCATTGTCTTCTGCCCCTAAGATATTACCAGCATTCAAAGGAACTATCTCTTGAAATCTGCAAGGGACAAGTAGAAATTGTCATTGGTAACTGTGAATGCTACCTTTGATGGAAGACTACGTTGACAAGTACCAATTCCTACCCAAGAACATAAATGTCAGCGGGTGATGAAGAGTGAAGCCAATCATCTAAATTCAAAGTACTTGGAGGGGATCTTCCAGCTACATTCCACGTAGCTACAAAAATGCTGCTTCCGCAGAAAAGAGAGATACCAATGAGAATTTGAACATGGCCTTTTTTTTCAAAAAGAAGGTAAAATAAGACAAACGGTATACCTGTAATTCTGCACATCTATAATTCGAGGGTGGTCAAGATTCATTCTTGCTCGCCTGCCCTGATCTGTGCTTCTGCTAAATTTCTCTGTTCATTACAACGAGTGGTTGTAAAGATTTTGTGTAAGAAGTCGGCATTTAAATAACACGAAGGGCATGGTTCAAGAAATGAAATGAAGGCAACTCTATACCTGTTTTGCTCTTTTTGATTGTGCATGGCTCTCTCTCAGAGAAGCTATTCCTACTTCTGCATTCCACGTCACCGCCTGCACAAGGAAATTAGGGTTGATGCATCAAATTCACGAAAAGAAACTACAGTGACTGAATTTATATCAAGAGGGAGGAAAAAACAGAATTGTATTTGATGAACATATATTTCAGCTTATGGTTTCATTTTGTTTGGATGCGAAGAAAGTGTTGAAAGAAAACAAATTAATGAGAACATAAAAACTCAGGAAAACACAATCTATGCCTAAGAGAAAGCTAATTAAGTATTTAGGATAGCTTGATCTTTTGCATTAGACAACAACAAAATCAGACAGAACGTGACGTGACGACTGATCTCAGGCTTCAATTTTTCTTTCGAAATGGTGATATTCATCCAGACTTCGACTGAGAATTTGTTCAAGACCTAACACTGCACAGTTCTATCAACACAAATCTCACGTGTAATTTATTCCTGGGCTTGTTTCTCCCTTAGAAACTGATCACTAGTTCAAAGTGAATTTTGAAGAAAACCAACACCTACCTCCATAAGTAGCACCGTCTGCTTGGGAATCATCAGTCTTGCATTTGATATTAAAGAACTTCCTGACCATTTTCTTTGACCATGAGAGCTTCATGAAGCAACAGAAAGACGAAACAGTCAACAACTTGCAATATGCAAACACCAAAACACTCAGAATGTTGAATTTCATTCCCCTGGGAAAAAAAACTAAAAAAGAAAAAAAAAATCTTTATATTAGAGGATATTGGCAAAACCTTGCTTTTCTTGGAATTCTCATCTCTCATTTTCGCAAACTTCTACTTCATGCAGCTCTTGAAGCTCTCTGATATATTTCTGTGCAGCTTAGAAGTATATCTATAGATCCAAAAGTTCTTTGAATTTGAAATAGCAAAGTATCATTGGTTGGGAAGCCCCTTCTCCAATCTCCACACTATGTATCTATGTTTTGGAGCTGAGGAAGAAGACGAGGGTCGCTTGTTGTTCTCAATTGGAGAGAAAATAGGTTAATTAATGAAGCCGAGAAAGTTAAAGAAAAGAGGGGAAAATGCGTTGTGTGTGTTTCCTTGGTTTCCTCTTCTGGTGCGCTATGTACGAGCTCTTGCAACACTACTACTAGAAAGTATAAGAACATGGAAACAAACTCCCATAAATATGAAAGCAAGCGCCACCAACTGAAGAGAGAGACAACACTTTAATGCGTGGAAGTGAAAAGAGATTCTGAAGTATTAGAAGAAGACAATGCAGCAAGCATATAGAGGGAGGGAGGGAGGGAGGGAGAAAGAGAGAGAAAGAGAGACAGAGAGAGAGGCTCCTCGTTCTCTGCAACCACAGGAAACAAAGTATCGAATTTGAACAGAATAAAGCGCAGTAAAAGAGAGCATAGAAGAGCTTTATTAGTATTTAAATAACAATATTTTAGTGACAACCTTAGCTCAAGACAAGGGGGCAACGGGTAGGTGGTTTTTTGCTTTAAGGCTTCTGCATAAAACGACCCGGTCAGCTGATCAAAGCTGCCCTTGGTCAGCAAAGTGAAGAGGGGATGTGAACTATGAACTGTTATGTGAGATCTACCACTATTCTCCTATTCCCGTTCCTAAACCTGCATTCTTCTTCTAGTTTTTTGGTCTTCCAATTAAAGCAAAAGCAGTTAAAGAAGGAGAAGGGAAAAAGAAAAAGATAAAGGCCTTGTTTATATTATGTTATTGTGTTGTATTCAATTATTGGTCAAAGAATGTTTGGAAGAGAAGTAATAGTAAACCGATGTAGTGTGTCATTCCTCTATAATAATAACAATAATGAAAACAATTGTCTTGTTTTCTTGGGCACGCGAATGAACCTTTCAAAAATTTAATTTTGTCTTTCTTTGATATGCCAATGCCATGTTCTGTTATGTTATGACCAGATATTAATTTTGTATGGTTCAATTCAATGTGACGTTTGATTCCATAGATTGGTGTAGGTATGGTGCCACTGAATATAGGGCGTGTTGCGTTGCATAGCAAATAACTTTGAGGCCCTTTTGGCTCTGACCTAGCTAGTCTTGGAATGTCTTTGGAAACAATGGCAACTTACCCAATTTTATGGTGTTGGGGATTCCTTTTCCCTTTCCCCTCCCACCCTTCACTGCTTTTAACTCTTTGAAGCTGCCGCCAACTATGATTTTCTCTAAATCTTATCATATTCATTATCTACAACAACTCTGGTTTACACTTTGGAACGAAAAACCCATGCAGTACCATCTTCCACCATCTTTTTCCTTTAATTCCTCTAACACCTTCAATACCCAATTTCCAAAACAAAATGCCCTTTTGCCTTTCGCTCCCAAGTTTGAATTTTGGCCATGCCTTTTTCTCCTACCGTTCCTAAATCTCCTCTGGGTATAACTCTCATACATCACTTTGAAATTTAGTTTTGGGGATCAAGATTTAAGAGTATTAATAAATTTAAAAATTGACTTTTTCTTTCTGTATTTTCTATAAAGGTGTTTATGGAATTATATTTGCCTTACAAATTTCATGTGTCTTGAACCTCTTCAAAGATTGAGGGCCTAGCCCCACTGGCCACCAGTCTGTTCCCTTTTCCACAAATTATTGGTCTTCAAGTATCTTATTAGTCAAAACTCTTGTTGATATGAAATAGAAAATGTATTAAGTTGACAGTGCAATACTGTTTATACTATTATTATCATCAGGAAAATAATAAAGTATCTCCTCACAGAAGTCCACCACCTAAATAAAGCATATTTTTTCAAAAAAATAAACTTATTTAATTAAAAACTACAAAATGGACCTTTAATGTATGGATATACACAGTACTCCAACTTATTAGAATTTAAAGATAGTGTATAGTTAATTATTATATTTAACTTTAAGATAAATTAACTTTATGGATTTTTTTTTTCCAAAATAATAATAACCTAAACTTCACTAAACTTGTATTCAATGCAAATAAGAGCGGTGGAACTTTTCTGACATGAAAAAAATAATAAAGCCGAAAGAAAAATCAGCTGGTGCAGCTGCGCTGCAGAAAATAAGACAGAAGAAATATGGTCAAAGGTATGAGAAGAGTCTCCACTAAGTTTGAATTTGTTAATTTCAGAGAATTTTGGGAGTGATGCAGGAACAGTGATAGTGTGGTGGGAACAAACCAAACAAAATGGGTCTAATCAAATCCCGGGGAAGTAATTACATTAAAGAATGCGAAAATATGCATACATAGAGCTACGAGGTGGTAGCAGACAGCAAAATTAACCCAACTGGGGGAAGCTCATTTGGAATTTCTCAAATACTATAATAATGAGTAGATGATTTGAAATCAAGGCTATCTAATCAGAAAACCATCATCTTATTTTATTTCCACCTAAATTCAAAAATATGTTAACAAATTCAAGTCATAATTCCTTGTAATCAATCTGAAATAATTGAGAATATACCAGGTTTAATTATTTAGTTTCGTGATATAAAATTATATAAGATGATTTGAAATGAATAATGTGAAGATAAAAAAGGGTTAAGATGAGTATAATAACATAGGTGTTGGGTGTGCTTTTGCTTTATGTGGGAATTGTGGAGCATGGTTATGTTTATGCATGGTTGAAGGTGGGTCTTTGGGAATGATTTATGAGACAATAGGGAAGAGAAGAGGGGCCATGGAATAATCCAAATAAACTGGTAAAGGTTGCAAACATGAGAGAGAATTGGGCCATGCATAGTAATTGCATATTTAAAGAACAAAGAAAAAGTGGTCCCGCATTTTAGAACGTGCGATGCCATCGATCAACTTCAACTATATATCTTAGATTATTCAGAAGCTAAGATAGCAAATTATAGTATCTTCATCATGCTGGTATCTAAGCGGAACCAACCATGTTGGATTCAACACAATATCATCAAAAACGGATATTTCGATACGTGTTTAATTAGGAATCTCACTCTTATTTCACAATTTTCATTTAATTACCTTCAACTGGTTTAGTGAATTCAAAAGTAAAATAAACAAAGTTTGTAAACTAATATTATTAGGAGAAATGTTGTTTTTATCATTTTTTTTTTGGTTATGTATACAATCAATTCACTATTTTTTATTAATAGTAATAATAATAACAAGTGAATCAGCTAATCATATTTTTAAATATATAACTATAGTAGTGTTTAGTAGTATGTTATTGTTCTATTATGTATTAACCAAAGCTTGTGAGATAGCTACTGCAAGAGACATAAGAGGAAAATAGTGAAAAGTTGGAACGCATAATTAAACCCACTTATCATAATTCATCTTCTGGAGTCTATCCAAGTGAAATAATTAACTTGCTCTTCGTTGCGGAAGACGTGAGAAGATAGAAAAAAATAATTAGGGGAATAGGGGTAAAAAATTGAGTTAAGATTAAACTTATATTTAAATTTAGCTTAGGACAGATTTCTTTTATTTAGAAAATCCTCAAATCTAAACTTTAATAAAAAAAATGAAAAAAAAAATTCAGCTATTTAAAAAGTTTTAAACCTATATTTATTTAGATAAATATAAATAATAAATTCTAGTAGTATCACTATTATAGGGTTAAATATGTTTTTGTCCCCTTAATTTTTAGTGAAAATTGGAATTAGTCTCTAATCAAAACTTTGACCCAATTTAATCCTCCACTTTAAACCAGGTGAATTTAGTTATTTAAACCAAATCTTGTTAAGTTGATTTGACGTTTTAAAACGCGTGTTTCATGATAACATTTGAATTATTTACGCTATTTGACCCATTTTCATGCTTAGAAACACGTTTGAAACGTCAAATAAGTTTAACAAAATTCAATTAAAATGACTAAATCCACGCATGCATGTAGAAAGATGAGAGATTAAATTGGTTCAAAGTTTCTAAACGTTACTAATTTAAATTTTCTCTAAAAGTTAAAGGACAAAAACATATATTTAATCATATTATTAAATTACCTTTGTGATGATATATTTATTAAAATAATAAAGTGTAATACCCCACTCATTAACTAACCACAAACAAATATATTTGGGTTAAATATGCTTGTAATATTTAGGTATAAAATTGGAATTCGTTTATCTCCTTCATTTTTTTATATTAAAATTTAAAAATAAATAAATATAATTCTCTTAATTTAACGGGTTAAGTCCCACAACGAGCGCAACCCTCATGTTTAGTTGTCAAGATTGAGTTTGAAATCCTGAGCAGACTGCCAGTGATAAGCCAGAGGAAGGTGAGGATGACGTCAAGTCATCATGCCCCTCCCCGGACGACACACGTGCTATAGTGGACATGACAAAGAATCGCGATCCCGTGAGGGTGAGCTAACTCCGAAAACCCGTCCTCAGTTCGGATTGTAGGCTGCAACTCGCCTGCTTGAAGCCAAAATCACTAGTAATCGCCAATCAGCCATACAACAGTAAATTCGTTCTCGGACCTTGTACACACCGCCCATCACACTACGGGAGCTAGCGATGTTAAGTTTTTCTTTTTACAAAATAAAATAGTATTTCAAACTAGCATTGAAGGTTGAATATATCAAATCATGTAAACACCTCAAACACTAATTTAAAATTGTTTATTAAAAATAAAATGATTAGGTGAAATTAAAGGGGTGAAAACCACTTAAAATAATTTTTGTTAAAAAAATGGATAAAATTTATTAGGAAAAATAATTTTTTCCTTCATTTCGTTCTTGTTTATACATGAAGATAATATGCGTTTCAATTATACAGCATACTTTCTTATTTTTCTTATTTATTTTTTATTTCTCTTAAACTAAATTCTCTTGAAATTCATTATATTTCTCGCTTACTTTTATCTATTTGTCTTCTTCTACAATACATTTTTAAATATTTTTATATTTTAATTTTGCACTACTAACATTTGGCACGGTTTGCAAAACAAGATCATGAGAATGTTTGTTTTGACTTTTAAGAAATAAATTTATATTCAAACGAAATGTAGTTTAAAAAATAAAAATTATAAGAATTATATTTTTAAAAATATACACCGTGCAAAATATCATCTTACAAGTGAAAATTCTTAAAATTAAATAAAATTTCCTTCTTTACAATTATTCACGATTGATCTTGTGTGACATGTGAATCATTCTCATCGTCGCGAAAATATGAAACATATCCACTTTACTTAATAAGTACAATTTTCAGCGAGTAGTTATTTTTATTTTTATTTTTATAAAGATGTGTCCAAGAGAAAATTCTAATGATTCTTTCATGAAACAAATGTGGAAATTTCTTGAAGCCATCTTAATAATATTCCCAAAAATATTCGAATAGTCCTTTTATAACAAACTGCCACGGCGCCACTAGTCAATAGAATGGCCCTACATCAACTTTAAAGTTTGTTTCTTAAACTGCTTTTATTCTTTATTCAATTTTTTGTATTTCACTTTCTTTGGGTAATCCACAACTATCATTAGCTCACTAATTGCTCTCTCATAAATTCCATAGTATCTGTTCGGATTTCAGTGAAACAAAAAAATGAAGATTCCTGTGTTGGGTAGGTGTGTATATATATAATCTGAACTTAGCACAATCTAAGGTGAATTGTGAAAAGACAAAAAACAAAATTTGGTAAACTTCATGCAACATTTTTTTTAACATAACGCATAGTAATGAAGAATAGAAAGATTTTGCAAGAGATGTTCAAACTTATAACAGGTTCGTGTGGAAAATGACCGAGACATGAAAAAGAGAAAGGCAAAAGATATATTACGCAGAGATTGAAATAATTAAAGAGACGATATATGATACAATTTCTTTTCTACATATAAAGCAATCCAATACGTACTATCACCATAAAGTGGTATCAAGGGGAACACCGTCCCTGAATATTCAACAAAGACATGATGAATAATGTTACAAATCAGTGCAATATTTTCACGTAAATATCCTTGCATTTCCACCACTTTCTTATTTGTGCAACTTTGAATTTAGCACTATGGGATACTCATCATCATCATTCAACAACAAGAAAAGAATAGGGAAAATAATATATGCAGGAGAACCACTAGTGTGTTTGATCAATCAATGCATAGTTATTAAGTATATAATTTAATATATGATATCTTAAATTTATATACTATATATTAAAGTGATATTCTTCATTGGGTGTTGAGAAAAATGATTTGGCACTGTTGAATCAACCAAACAGTTGGAAAACACTTAATGGTTGGAACTTGGGATTGGGACCATATGCATTCAATTCGTGTACTCTCAGGTAGGTATCATCCATAACGGCCAAACACAAACTCCATAATGGTAATCACAATGGTTAAGATAAAACTCATGCACACGTGTAAATATAACATAAAACTCGTTAATGCTAATGTCTGAAGTCGAAAAGTTTTATGAAACAAAAAAGAACTGTCAAACACTATTCTAAATAGACAATTCCATCTCGTGAATTCGTTTTGAAAAACTAGGGCTATTTAAAAAGAAAACGAACTCCCAGCAGCAGGTTTATTCTGATTGTGATGGTGATCTTCATTAAAAAACCAGTTCTTAATTGTGTATTATTTTATACAGTTATGTATATGTATAAAAGTAGATGCAGAAAGTAATTCATCTGTAAAACAGTCTTTTAGAAAATACCATTCCTCTCGTATGAATATTACACATTAATTCCATTTACTTTTATATTTTAATATATCATTTAAGAGTGACATGATTGTTCAATTATAAGGTAGGAATATATTTTTTTTCTTCATTACTATTCCTGGTAAATAGAAGATTGATCATCTACACTGCCAGTTTCCGAACTAGCAGGGTAAGACAGTGTCATTTTTATGGGGTCAGAGGGCACACATTGTGATCACCAAAAGCATTATCGAAATAAAATAATGAATAATAGAGTAGAGAGTTGGAAAGATTATAAAGAACTTAATTGATATTACTCAATGATCTAAAAAAAAAGAAAATGAAGTGGTATACAACGTGGTTTACGTAATCCATTTTTGTAATGTTGTCGATGATAGAAACATTATAGTAGAATGTGTTTGGCATAAGGAAAAGGTCAAAAAAAAAAAAAAAAAAGAGAAAAAGAAGACC
>Ga0214545_1008778_pt1 | contig 15850 bp, 7 predicted proteins | sample CNSS4metaG_FD_160064 | JGI IMG/M metagenome (GOLD analysis project Ga0214545, IMG submission 160064) | Root nodule microbial communities from cowpea collected in UCLA plant growth center, Los Angeles, California, USA - CNSS4 | ecosystem: Host-associated > Plants > Roots > Nodule | place: USA... | reverse complement strand
AGACTTTACATAGATTAATTTGCAAATCTACAACAATAATTAATTGAGCAATAATCTTTAGATAACCGATGATGAATCTATTTTGAAAAAGCAATGGAATCAATCTATTTTCTTTACTATTGTTTTTATCTCTTTTTATCTTTTCTATTTCTTTCTTGTTTATCTTAATCCTCCTATATTTTTATTATTTTATTTGACTAACTCTTTTGTATAGTTTTATAAGAACTAACTTGTTAAAAATTAATTTCGTGTTTGTTGGGAGACGACTTAGGGTTAACTTTACCCTTTCTATTTTGTTGACTACTTTCTTAACAATACTGAAGTTGTTATACATAAGTAATATTAATTTGATCGTGTCAATGACAGCATTATTAAACCCTTATCCCGAGCCACCACTCAAGGGATACGTTCTGAGCCACAACTCAAGGAACACCAGCAAGCCCACCTATGAGATATCCTAGGAGCCTTGTAGACCACGTATCACAATGCCAACACATCCAATCTGACACAGCAGTAATGCTTGCCTTGAACACACAATAGCACTATATGTCGCTTAGGCTAAAAGCCATTGTCCAAACACCCCAAGCCTATCTCGCTTAAGCTAAGCTCACTCGCCTAAGCGAGCAAGTTGCATAGCAGTAGTCCACGAAGTCTCGCTTGAGCGAACTTCTTCACGATTGGGCGAGACCATCCTTCGCTCAGAATTGGGGTGTCTCGCCTAGGCAGCGAGTTTAAACAAAACCCATCAACCATCGAATTCTCGCTTAGGCGAGGGTATCTCGCCTGAGCGAGACGAGCTTTCGCCCAAAAATGAAACTTCACGCTTGAGCGAGATGCTCAATCAAAACCCATATCACTCACGAGTTCTCGCTTAGGCGAGGCACACTCGCCTAAGTGAGATAGCCTGTCGCCCAAGACGAAAACCCTTCGCTCGAGCAAGACGCGCGAGCAGAAACAGACTCAATTCTCTGCTAATCTCGCCTAGGTGAGCCTGACTCACTTGAGAGAGAATTGCAGACTCCCACCCTGTTTATACACGCAAGCACCAGGAAACATGCCCCAAATCACACTCCAGTTCATACCAATCAGTGGAAAATAGTGCAACCAACATATAACCATAATAGATACCCAATATTATCCCTGCAATTTTGAGTTTAAAGCCTAAACAACATATACCCCCAAACCCTTATCATATTCATACAGCGGTACACAGAAATTACTCATACAACATCCCAAAAACAATCAATCAACCTTTAAGTCATATCATATATGCATAGCACGAAATTACATGGCTTATAGGCATACAACACACAATCAGTTCATAAACCAATAGAAATCAAGCGCGGAAGCTCCCCTAACCTGGAATTTCCCTTGCAAAAATTGTAATGCTATAGCTCTTCTTCTTGCCCAACACAAATTCTCTTAGTGCTCCCACAATTAGCCTTAGGTAGTCTCTCAATACTCTCCAATTCTCTCTCCTCTCAAAAGGTACAATATCAAGACTGCAGAAACCCTATTTTCACCTAAACTTGGCCTTTTATAGGTGTCTTAATAGTGGGTTTAAGTGCCAAAACGAAAATAACCTTAATGATGGCTTAATTGCTATTCAAGGGTCATCTTTGGGTGGTTTTTCAGCCCCTATTGGCTGCCCGTGCTAGGTTTTCTTTGCCTTTTCACATTCAAGCCACAACTAATCATTGGCAAAAAGAGAGTCAAAATTGGGTTCACTAAGGTTCAAACCCATACCATGCTTATCATCAAGTCAATGCACAACCACTCAACCAATTTATCTTTCATGATAATTCACATAAGTATAAGGTTACATTACCACTTCCATGCTCATACATATTATTAAAATTAATAATAAAACAAACAACACATAATTGGCATACATAGGACTCAAACCCAAGTCCTCTCACACAATCAAAGTACTCTCAACCACTTGAGTTAGTACTTTTCCACGTCACATCAAACAATATTTAATGTCATAAAGGCTCCCACTACCCGCATTTATTAATGAATTAATTATTTAATTAATTAAATTTCACGGGTCTTACAATTTTCCTAACATGTTGTGTCCAACAAATGCATTATCAAAAAGAGAATTATTTAGGATACACTTATATAAGAAAAAAAGTTTATAAGATTGAGGGTTTTACCAATATAATACTTATTTGAGATTCTTGGGGGAGATTTGTGCAACGAGTAAAACCATACAATCATTATTAAACCTTAAAATGATGGATTATAATTACAATACAACAAACTACACTTACTCATTTATAAATATATTTTCTTCCCTTTTCCCAAACAATTAGTTATGTATGCTTGGATGTCAATCATCTAATTGCCACTATGAATGCGTTGGGGGTCCATGATTCCATACACATCAGTCAACCCCGCATTCTAAGTGACACCAAACATATACCTCAACACAAAACATTTATTTAATATAAGTAGATAAAATAATTAAATATAAATAATGGTTCAGAGACTTACATTATCCATGAATGGTTGTAATATGCAGTTCTTGGTTCTCCACTACAAGTTCTAACTCATCTTTCATGTACAAGTACTATAGGATCTCATTATTTCTCCCAAATACAACAGAATCCTACGAAACCACTGGTGATAGCCTTTTGTTGCGTATGTCAATCAAACAAAAACTAAGTGTTCCCCCCTTTACTATGTAGTATAAGGATAAACTCAAGTCAATCCAAGGATAGGGCCAATGCAATGAGTGGATTGAATGCAAAAGAACATATTTTTGGGGAATTTTTCAAAGCATAATAGATAGACAAAGAAACTGAAATCAAGCAATTGGAATATGATAAACTAATGAACTAACTCATTGAAAATGCATGATAGTTACTCATTCAATTCAAACAAATAGACACAACTCAAGGCTATGAATTAATTGAACAAACTAAGCTAGACTGGTATGATAAAGCGCTAATTAAATACCTACACAAATTATGCTAACCTTAAAACTAAATAATGCAAGGCTAACAAGAAATATGCAATATAACAAATGAAAGTTAAAACAAAAAAACAGCTTAGCTAGTGCTTGAAAATCAATAAAACCATGACCATTAGAAAACCGAAAAGTTAAACAACATTGTTTAAAAAGAAATAACCTACACCAGTTGAAGCTTTTTTTATTGAAAACATGAGATTAACACACCAGAAATCGGAATGGGGGGGTTAAAGAAGTTAAACTCAACAATTTACCAAGCTTAAAGGTGCGAAAGTTAAAGCAACTAAACTAGAGAAAGTTAAAATAGTTGCACACAAATAAGTGGGAAGCAATGAAATAGAGAATCAACTCAATTGGACACATGTAGAGAGAATTATGAGTAAAACAGTTAGCAAAGATCAAAGATGAAAATCCTGCGTTTTTAGGTTGCGTTGAGCCCTACTTTGTGTGCACGGGACGGTAAAATAGCAAATCCTTTTGGTTACGTCGGACACCAATCAAACGATGTTGGTTGGAACCAACATAGAGAACATAATTATAAAGTGCGCCTAGCTCGAATAAAATGACGTTGGGCGGTGTTGCAGCTCCTAAAATTCCTAAAAGTTGATAAACTAATCTAAAGATAAAATATACAAGAAACAAAGATTCTAATTGAATGTAATAAATATGAGAATATAGAAATTGAGTTATCAACCACCAATGACTCTTCAAATATGATGTCAAGAAGTTGGTGTAATGCATCGATAAGATATTCCTCACTAATTTTCTTTGAAAATGGGTTTTGTCTCACTAAGTTGTCAAATAAAGTCATGACATATGATATAATTTATTGTGTGTTATTGCTTTGCTATATGTATGATGTGAATGTAATTACTGTCAAGGAGAAATACTACAGTGACTAGTTGTAGGTTGTATATTAAATGGGGATTCTAAGAATGAGGCTATCATTACTCTATAAATATTGGACTCACATAAAGGAAGATGTTAGGTGATGAGAGTTAACAAAGGATCCTTTGACGTAGCTTATAATGTGGAAAAAGAATTGTTTGATTAGTCACAATAAATTTATCATTTCATCAAAGGAGGAATTAGTTTCCTAGCATGTGTGTCAGTATGTGAGAGAGGTAAAGGTGTCAACATGGGGTCATGCCCAACGAGCTGGCGAGCCACCCTGTCAAGAAAAAGGTAGACCGGTTGAAATTTTAATCAGCCTGTGTCAACCTGCTAGCCCGATTTTATTTTTAATTTAAAAAATAAAATAAAATATAATTGATAGTCAATTGGGCTAATTTGTGTGTGTTGACAGAATTGTGCAGTGTTGAGTTGAGAAAAAATGGTTCTATTATTATTATTATTGTTGTTGTTATTATTATTGTTATTATTATTATTATTATTATTATTATTATTATATATACATGTTTCTTTAAATGATTAATATGATGTAATTGTTAAGTATAGATGTTACACTAGTTAATTTTTATTTGTATTTTAATCTTCCTCTCGTCTCAATTGAATTTTTAGATAAAATATTAAACGACACCATATTGATACACAATTTTCTATAAAAATCACTATTCTTACAAGGACAATATATATCCTGCGAAGTCTCCTAGGTGATCTTCTCAGGCTCCAAAGTCTTCACTTCAAAGGTATCTCGTCCTCAGCTCTTGAGCGCAGGATGATGGGGTGCCTGCAAAAGACACTTTGATGCTAAAGTCAGTTCAAGATGCTTGGATCAATTGTTAGAAGAAATAACATAAGCATATACTTCGTAAAATGTGTCTTTTATAGTAGGGTTTATGGGCCTTACCTGGTTGGGCTTGGATTTGGTAATCTTAATTACCTACTAATCTTGTTTGTGTAATCCGAGGTTATGTTCCTTTAACGTGATTAGATTGACTTGGTTATTTAGCCAATTTGAGTACATGTCGTCTTATTGGACCGACATGTACCTGGCTAGACCGTGTACCTGGAGGATCTCTCTAGATAGATAAGATGGGCAGATGAGCTTAGTGGCAATCCCTAAGTTCCTTGTGTCCTAGGAGGAGAGGACGAGTAGTCCCTTGTGCAAGTTGAGGTCAACTAGTCCTTTGTCTGGAATGAGGACTAGCAGTCTCTTACCTTTCTTGAGGGTTCCTTCTGAGGACTGTTTACCTTAAGGGACGAGGACAGATAGTACATCATTTCCCAATCTTGATGTGCTTGCACTTTAAAGACTGTCAAGCGACCATACAATTTCTCAGATGCTGGCTCTTAGGGGGCTCTTAGGGAACGAGGACGAGTACTCTGTCAACCTCTAATCTTGATGTATTTGCACATTAAAGATTGCTAAGCAGCTTATAGGTTCTCGGATGTTGGTTTTGTGGTTTGTGCTTTTTTGCAAAGAGAATTTACATGTCCTTAGTCGTATGCCCTATAGTCGTATGGCCCTATAGGTATAATCACTAAAATGTTTGTTTATTATTTTTAACAATTTATTAAATTAGAACACAACGTTCATGAGAACACATTTTTTAATATTTTATTAACTTATGTATTATTTTCATGCGTATTAGTAATGTTGTTTCACACTTACACGAAAATTTGGGTGTTACTATAGTGGAAATATAAGTAAAACGTGACATGAAATTGATTTGCCTAAATTAATTATAAATATATGAAAAGAAAAAAGTATTATAAAAAAATAGGTTAGATGTGAAAGGAAAAGGATAGGAGCAAATCCACTATTGGCAATGAGCATGCGTCCATACACCTTTAGCGAAACAAACGGTAAACATATTTCTTATTTTCTGGCTTACATGATGTTTAGAAACATCTAAAATCTGATACAATTTCTTACTTAGTTATTCTTCAGTAATTGTACTGGTGGACTCTTAAGGCCTAAAACTGATAAGAAAAGTCCGAATTTCCATGGGAGCAAGTTCTACAATTTGATTTTCTGGATTTACTGGTCCTCCCCTCCAAACCTTAGATTCTCCAGGTGACCCTTTTACTTGCCAAACCAATCTCTTCCTCTCCATTTCTGCTCTTTCTTGATTAGCTGATAAGCTCACTTCAGTTATTTTCCTTATCTGAAACACAAAGAAATTGTGGCACATGAACCACCTTAGACGATCACATGCTAAAAACAACTACCCATCAAAAGAATATTTAGTTGTCATCTTTCCCTACCTGTTTGGGGAAAAACACCTTCTTCAGTTCTACAATTGCCTTAACGGAAAGATACTTGTCCTCCTCAATCTTGCATATGACAGAGTAAGAATTCAGTGTGTTGAAAAACATAAGAGAAATAGATTCATCTCAGATGTAATATGATATAAGTGTGCCAAGTAGACAGAAGCTGAAGAGAATATACCTCGTATAAGTGTGCCAACCGAAGGAGAACTTTTCCATCACCCACATCCTGCAGAGTTCCAGAAGATGGCTTAGCATTAGAAGTGAACAAAAAAAAAAAAGAAACAAACCTTTTTTGAACAAATATTTGATGAAATGAAAGACATGCACCTGGAGGGTTATTATTGCAACGTTATCCGGTAAGTTGTACGAAGAATCTATGCCCGAGAAGGTTGTGACATGAGATTCTCCCCGGTGAGCGTCACTCTAGAAAATATGTGAAAAAATGAAGGAGATATTCATGAGTAGGGAGTTACAAGTTCAGCTGACAAAATTATCAAACACTTTCTGACAACCATTTTTTGATCACCTCTGTGAAGGCTAAAAGTAAGGGTGAGTATATCTCCTGACCAAATGATCGACGCCATCTAGCACCCTCTCCTACAGGATCAATTCTGAAATAGTATTTCCCTAGCACCTGCAAAATTTATTGTATGTGATGAATGAGCCACAGGGTAAAACCAACTTATATATGATTAACTTACACTTAACCCTGTGCATGTATTATGGATGCAAACTGTTTCATTCAGTGCCTCTGCAACTCCTCTGGAATCATCCTGAAGTAACCTCCTATACAAAGGGGAGAAAATGGGAATGGTGGAGTTTGATTGGTAGAGAATATGGAATGAAACATAGGAGGTTTGAGATTAAACAAACATCACAAACCTATGAACCATTAGTTCCAGTTGTCCATCCATGATGCTGGAGCCCCCCACTGCTCTATCTACCAAAATAGAAAACTCTTTTCTTTTATCTTTCAGGTAAATCCCAAGGTTGATCTGAAACATGAAACTAGATTCCATTAATCAACAACTTCATAGATTGTGTCTTCATGATGTGTATAATAAATGTAGCATCTTCTAACACACATGGTTCAACAGAACATACTGGGTAATAATTTCCAGCAACAGGTTGATTCACTTCCAAGTGCCAATCTTTTCTGTAGTCTCGAACCTGTAATGTAAGTCATTATAAATTTGTAACAATTTATTAGGGCTTTGATATGGAAAACCATTGCTACAACTAAAAAACGTTCAATCTGTTTGACTTACACGTTCAATGAAATCACGTCCATTGGAATCAGTATAGAAGGTTTTGTTGCTTGCCAAATTTGTTTTAATCTCGGTTGCTATTTCCTTGCCAACTCCATCATCAATGGGTATAGGTCCAACCTGATGTAAAAATAGCTTTGTTATGATTAATGGCTCCAAGAGAATAAGGTTTTGGAAACCCTACTCAAGAAATTTGGAGGCAAAAAAAATTACTTACAATAAACTCAACCTCAGCATGTTCTTTGCCCTTGTACAGTCTAGTGGTCTGTTCAATTAAGCCATGGTCAAATATTGAACTCTATGAATCTTTATGATTACACTATTTTAATAACTTGAATGTGTTAAAAATCATGTTAGTGTCATTTTTCTTACCACCATTGATGTTTGAAAGAAGCAAGATAGTGGTAAACTCTAATTTTTCTTTCTAAAAAAGAGATTGAAAACTCAACCTTTTATGTTCTTGTGATTCCTTTACGTTTGCCAATGATACATACGATAAATGGTTGATGTGTGGATAACTTATCCCACATGCTCCTTATTTCCTTTTACACTTAATTTTCTCACTTTACAAACTTTTCACCTTTTGTTCCATTTCTAGACAATCATCTTATTTTTCATGTACTATCACATACTAATAATAGAATTAAATGGTAAATGATTTGAAGTAATTTTAAATTAATTAGATTTACCTCCTTATATATTTTATTAAGTTACTTTGTCTGATTAAATAAATAAACTTAAATTTAAGATTGAAATCAATTAATCAAATATAAATTTTATAAACTCAAAAAATTAGCTTTATATATATAAAGAGACAAAGTGTGCCACTTTAAAGTGCTTTTAACAAAGGTTATAAAAGTTGTTTTTTAAAGAGACTACTCTGCCAATAAATTGACAATGGTGGTGATTGGATTTAACGTGTTTATAATTTTGTATATAATTTTTTTAATAAACTATTGATACAAAAGTATGACTTACTTTTATAATGACTAATTTCTATTCAGAATATATATATATATATATATATATATATATATATATATATATATATATATATATATATATAAACTTAACATTTTAATGGTCAAAATATGTAACACTTAATTGAAACCGATAAAAGTATTTTTTTTTAAATTATTTGCCTAATTATAAAAGTATAATAGTCTAAAATTTTTAATTTTATTCATCTAAAATTCAGAACTCTACACATGAGTACATATTCTGTTTGCAGATTAACATATGGGATTAAAATAATTATTAAATACTATATATATATATATATATATATATATATATATTTTTATAAAATTAAGAAAATTTATTAAAAATAAATAAATAAATTATGGATAAAAGTCACATTTTAAATAAAGAAAAAAAGTAAGATATACCTAAACTACTCGATCACTGCACTGATCTAGACCACACATTGATATTTAAAAGAATCAAAAAAGTTGTGAAGCATGATCCTTTCTTTGTTAAAGAAAAAGAATGCGTCACTTACTTCTGATGTCATTGCCCAAGGACATATATGAGAAAAGTTGGTGACATCTGACTCTGCTTATTTTATGTCTTTTTCTTTCTTTCTTTCTTTTATATACATCATATATGTCAAAAAAATAATGTCATATGGTACCTGGTAAATCCATGAATGAATCTGCTGATGCACTTCATGCACAATTGGTCCCCGAAAAACTAAGAGAGGAGACTGAAAGTTTTCAAATGAAAACCAACTAAGTAAGTTCTTGCAATTACCACTAAACGTCGCTAATTGATTGTAAATTTTTAAGTAGATAACTTCACCTTCTTCCTCTTGGAATTGATGGGAGATGGTGAACCATCAGGTCTAAAAATATATGCTCCAGATGCCTTTCAACAATTCACAACAATTAAATCAATTGCTTGGCATAACTAATCATAATCAATTCAAATCTGTGTACGGAAAAAATGTTATCACCTGAGGAACAGTTTCACTTTCATCAACTCCTTTGCCGGCGTAAAATTTATATGTCTGCTCTAGGGATTCTTCCACCTTTTTCATTGTGAACAGAAATTTAGAATGCATGTCGTGTAAACGTTATACAATACACAACCTTAGTGATGTGACATCCAAATCACAAACCTTGCTTCTGCTGTTGATATATTCAGTAAGTTTCCCTTTCTTCTCAGAATAGGTTAATTTCAAGTTTTCTGGACCCACCGTAATTACATCACTTCCATTCTTTGACTTGTGAGATGCATGTCTATCTGAAATAGTAGCTGCGATGCAATTGCAAATTTTCTGCTTCAGGAAAGAATAAAGTCTCCCACAGAATTTATAGTTTGCTCTTGTATTTGCAATAATGATAGCACAATTTTCAGGAGGGGAATAAAGAATTCAAGACTAACCTTCATTTTTGGCATAGGATACATAGTAAGTGCTAAAACCAAGTGGGGGAACAGTTGCTGGAAAAGCAAGCCAGTATTTGGGTTTCACAGTTGGAGACACTCCCAAGTATGCCACAATGTGATAGTTTCTTAAACCAAGAAAAAAATCAGGTATTGGCACCAACTGGGATTGGACTTTTTTCCCGCTGGAATCCCGAACACCAACGTTTTCATTGACAACCTAAGACAGATTTGATAGGCAAATAATGTGAAACATGATTTTTCCTATGTTCAAAACATTTCTTCATTCGTGTGGATAAGCAAGGTATATAATAACGCTAGACAAGAAAAAATGTATTACAAATTACAACGCTTCAACTAGAAGGCATCAATTGGCACATAGACAAATGCTTATGCATGGAGCAGATAGGCTCATAGATAGTAAACTCACGGGAATCCTTATGATATCTTCTCTTTTCCATCCCAGAGGATTGTAAATAACAACCTCCTACATGAAGCAATGTATTAGAAAAGTCGTAATTGATAAAATTCTGTGTTCTAATAAGCAACAGATTAGATGTCATCAGTCCAAACCAGGTTTTTCCCATTGGAGAAGTCGATTTCTGATGAAGGACAGTAACTTATGTTCAGAAGTGGACACTGTAATAACAAGACAGAAGAGACAACTCAGCCTCATTATCAAGTATTCGAAACTTTGCTTCTTGAAAATTAAAACATGTTAATATTTTTTCAGCTGTTTCAAACATAACACAACTTTTCGCTCCAACTACAGCCTTTGTGATGGTTATGAATTGTAAACTTCTGACTTAGTAGTTTCTCGTTGTGCACAAAGAAATGAACATCAAGAAGAAAGATTATCCATGTGCCTTAAGATTGTGAAGACTAGTAATCAACATCTCACAGTTGTTGAACAAAGAACATCACTACTTGCCTGTTGAAATTTAGTCTCTGGGTTCTTACATCCCGTTTTGGTTGCTCCCTCTGTCAAACAAGCAAGTGATTCTGCCACAACTTTCTCAGCCTGAACAAAACATTGAAAAGAAAAATCATTTTGAGATTGTAAATAATAAAGTTCTAAGAGAACAGATATAGACAATTTTATCACCTCTGTATAACCTATTGAAAGCCGTTTAGCATAATCATTAGCAACATGCTGCTTTTCTGTGCCAGATACTGCATCATGATGCTGAGCAATAGCCAAAGCTTCAGCCAATGAATCAGTGTTTGGACCTAAGGCACTCTTCCCTTTGAAATACTCCAACTGCCTTGCTGCCTGTTTCAAGATTTAATACCAATCAAGAAGAGGCCAATTTAGAATTTTGATAACTTTTCAAAATATGCCGGTTGAATTATAATGCTCCTGATCACACCACTTTCAGAAAAAAAAAAAAAAAAAAAATTTAAACAAATACTTGATTGCTTCAATTGACAATAATGAGAAGCCTTACCAAGTAGTATCCACTTATCAGTCTGACATAACCTTTGAGAGCAGGCCTGCTTGTAAAATACCCCGTCCAATATGCGTTCACACGATCTGCGTACCTAATAAATTGATGATCCAGAAATGAAATAACAAGTTAGAAGAACGAAGAGGAACCCTAATACGCAATTGCAGGAATAAGTTACAATTGCAGCTTCTTCCTGAACATCATTGAGAACTCACGGAAAGTAGTCATCAGTCTTGATTGGCCATGCCTCATTTGTAGCATGTTTGGCATCAGTGTATATGGATGGGGTTGAGTATAAGGCATGCACCCGACCATCCTAAACAAGCATGAGTCAGTTCTCCCATTAGTATGTCAAACCACTAAGCTTAGTTTCATTTAAATTCATGAGCAGATGGAAAACTAGGCAGCCTAATGAATCATATAAAGACAATAATCAAGTAAACATAAAAGAAAATTGTCGATTAACAAAGGAGTTGAAGATAAGTAACTTGATTAACGTAGTGAATAAACTTATCCAATTGCCGAAACCAGCTCTGCGCATATTGGTACTTGAAATCTGTCCCCATTGTCCACATTATATGATTTGTGCGCGTAATATTGGCCTGAAACAGGACATTATAAGCAATGTTCACTCAAATCACTTTTAAGTGCAACTGACAAACTTCTAATCATTTTCCATTTGGAGAATCTATATTTTCATTTCTCAGAATTTCGGACACTTAAATCGTGTACGGTAAACATTTTAAAAGCAAATTGCAGAGAGAAGAACCAGTCATCCGTTCTTAAGATACATTTCATACCTGTGACATTGCTGCTGCAACAAACTCGTTTACTCTTTCTGGGACATTGTAGTCGAATAAATTGACATCATCCTTCAAGGGAAAAAGAAGTTTACTTAGCACACTTCCAGAAACAGAAAAAAGAAATGGCCCTACAGAAGTATTTGACTTTGATTTTCACCTGAACAATGGGAGAATCGTCATTTACTTCGTAGTAGAAATTACTGGGAGGTTCATAATTCTCAGGGAACGCACCAGAAAATATCTGTATCCCATGAACAATTTTAAGGATCCGTTAGTAAAAGCCTACTTGGGGAGAATGTAGTGAATCCAACAGAAGAAAAATATGGTTTTGTTGTTATTGCCCTATGCAAAATCGATATAAGTTATAAACATAAACCGGTTTGGGTTACTCACCTGTGATGATGAACCAAAGCTCTTAGAGCCCCGCCACACAACTTCAAGAGTTTTTTCATCTTTTCTCTTTGCTCTGTCTTGATAGTCAATCCGTGCAAAGAATAGGGAGTCAAACCCAACCTATGCCAACAAGAGTTATGCTTAACAGCTTAAGAAACAACTAGCAATGTACAGAAAAAAAAAATGTGTTTGTAAAAATACTTCGATCTCATTTTCCCCAGCAAAATTAATGTTACCTCTGCCCCCAACAAGTAGGCCTGAACAGCAGAATGTCCAAATGGATCAATCTGCCACCCTATTCTCGGAGTCACTCCAAATTCTTCTTTGAGAAATTGATGTCCAAGAGTTGTCTGATCAATCATGTCAATGTAATGAGTAGCAGCCTCATCATGCATACAATAACCTCCATTTCTGCAACCCATAACCTTAGCACTTAACGTAATGCCATCGAAATTAATACATTAAAGCCGAAGAACATTCATCATGATCAATTTTCATTGACTTCCAATAATAAAAAAAAAAGAAAAAGGTGCTTCATTCAGTTATTAGTGGGCGTGAAGGTGGATAAGTAGACTGCTTGTGAATCTTTCAAATCCACACTTTCTACAAACTAAGATAGAAGATAAGTGAATACATGAACTCCAATTGACCAGATTTGACCAGCCCCTTGACTATGTTCCGAATATCATCATTTTGTTCTCTCCACCATCGCTGAAAAAATGCCTGCAATACAACACGAGCAGAGAACAACGACTTATAAAGGACTAACTCAAATACAAAACACCACTTATCTTCACTCAATGTGAGATATTCTAACACTTACCTGTTCAACATAAATGAACTTGCGATTCTTGTCAGCCAACAATGCGGGTACCAGGGAATCGAGCACGTTCTGAACGCATGCTCCCTGCCCCCAAAAAGTGAAAACAAACCACACATGAAAACATTGAATGTAACTGAGAGACAGCATGTATGTGTGGGAGTGAGATCGAGAATGACCTGAATTGAGTTGTTGGAACCAACATAATACTGGTCTATGGTCTTCAACCAGCCAACATCGTCGTGAGTGTGAGGGACCAAGTGAACGTTGATCTTGCCAGGGTCAATGGTTGTCGTTGTGTTATACCTTATATACTTAGATTCTGAGGAAATGGCAGATCCCAACAATAGTATAACCCATAACACACACAATCCAGTACTGTTCTCCATGGACTAAATCAAGAACACTCTTAATGAACTGATGTAAGTCTAAGGGAATGTTGTTTATTTATAATAATGGCGATGAGGATCTCCGCAATCTTTGTCGCTGTTATTGTCGTTTGTTCTGATCCCACTGATTCCTATAGATGGACGTTAGATAACTAAAGTACGAAGAAGTCACTGTCAGTTTAGGATTTCGAAGCTAAAAAGACTATTGATAAGGTTGGTGATCCCCGCTGTCCCTGAATGTGAGCAAGTTATTCCACTCCTCGGTACTCTCTGCATTTAGCATGTGGCTTCTTACAAATATATCATCACTACCCATTAATAACAATTAATAACGAGATTCTTACTGTAATTAATTTTTAGTTAAATATGTTTCAAGCTAAATTCATATAATGTTCCCAACTTTAACATGTTTTGGTAAAATATTTTATCAGTTCAAACATTATCCTAAAATAATTTTTTACACATAAAAGAATTAAAAAAAATGTATCTATTTAATATTAAAGTTTGGAACATATATAAATTTTAATTTTTCAAATATGAAAGCATAAAAAAAATATTTAACTGACAATTTTTTATTACATACAACCTTTTTATATTTTGGATTTATGGAATTGATCTCTTAGCTATCAATTTAGAGAAATAAAATTGATTTAATAGATTTATAAAAAATAGAAAACAATTATAGATTCAAGTATCTTTCTAATTAAAAACTAACGACTAACGTTTGTTAATAAAAAAGAAAAAATATGTTTACTTTTATTTTTAATATTTTATGCTGCTATCAACTATGTTGGTAGTTTCCATTATGTAATACGCTACGGTACTTATAAAGATTAAAATGCTTTTAATCATATAATTATTCTATCATCTACACCTTTTACATTTAAAACAATGTATCAATTTTTCAATACGAAATTTCGTTCTTTATTAAATTATGATAATTTTATTATGTGAAAAATAGATAATGACATAATATTTATCTAAAAATAATTAGATAACTCCTCAACTAAAAAATAATCTCTTAATTTTCACTTTTGTCTAAACCGTTTTTTATACTATATAAAATTATGTTATTTTAATAGAAATGTGACGCACATTCACATGCATGAATGCCTATTTCTCCAAGTAATTAATAATGAGACTGTATTTTGTAACTATTCTCTATTATACACCAATATTTTTACTGCTTTTGGTATTTTTATTATATGATTATGACTGTCCTTTTTACAACATTGTTACAATTTTAATACATTTTCTTAACATTTTTAACTAACTTTTAGTTTCTTTACTCATAAAAAGAAATAAAACATAAAGATGCACATTTTTTAGCTAATTTTAACCATGTGTCGGTTTGTTTTATTAATTTTTTCTTTCCAATGCATTTTTTTTTCAATCTTCCCTCTTAGGTAGCTAGATAGAAATGGTACCGAGTCCGGTCAAATAAAGATAATGTCTATCCGCAATCTTATATGCAACCGGACTCGTTTATCCGTTGGATATCCGCATACAGAAAATTTGCGATTTTTTACCCTTGAATATTTAAAAAATATATATTTTATAAACTTGTAAATAAAATCTAAATTAAATTACTAAAATATATAAAAGATAATATACATTAAATTAAAAAAAATTAATTTAACCTCATAAAATAAAAATTAAATTTTAATTTTAAGTTTTTGTGGGTAACTGATACCCACCGGTAGAAATAGTATGGTACTCACACCCGATCTGTTTATAGATGGGTATTAAAATATTCACTATCCGTGAACATGAATATTTTTGGTATCCTTACATCTGGTGTAGAGATGGCAAATAAACTCGTTCCCGTGGGTATTGTCCGAACCCGTCCCCGTTTTGACGGGGAATCCCCGCATTGACTGGGTATGGGTGTGGGTATGGGGAATCCCCGATTTTTTCAATTGGGTATGGGTATGGGGATGGGGATGAATATATACCCGCCATAATACCCGTCCCCGCCATATCTCCATCCTCATTTAAATCATTAAAATATTCATAATTAATTAAGTAACCCTATATATATATATATATATATATATATATTCTTTCTATTTTTTTTTTTTTCTAAATATTTGGTTTGTCATGAAACTCATTCGCATCTCCAATATATTTTTTATCTTATCATAACTTTTATGTAATTATGTTAAAATGATGTATGTCAATTAAAAAAAA
>Ga0214545_1008775_pt1 | contig 15860 bp, 7 predicted proteins | sample CNSS4metaG_FD_160064 | JGI IMG/M metagenome (GOLD analysis project Ga0214545, IMG submission 160064) | Root nodule microbial communities from cowpea collected in UCLA plant growth center, Los Angeles, California, USA - CNSS4 | ecosystem: Host-associated > Plants > Roots > Nodule | place: USA... | reverse complement strand
ACTAGAATTTCCCATTTAGAACATAGGTTTGATGAGGAATTCACTCATGATGATGACATGAGTGCAGAATTTTAGGGGGAGGATTTCTAACATATGTTTTACCACTGCTTGTAGTCTCTTTTAATTTTTGAATCAATAAATGATTAAGTATTTTATCTCCTGCTGTATGCCCTCAAGCATAATTTCATTTAAAGGGAGCTCTACCCTTTTCTCATATGATCAAAAAAGGGGGAGAATAAGTTTAAATGATAAAGACACATTATTTTATTTTAATCATTCTCTTTGCAAAGTCTCTAAATTGCAGGTAGCAACAAGTCCTTAAACATATTTTTGATCATCATCAAAAAGGGGGAAATTGTTGGCAAAAAGAAAGAAGTCGAGTGATTTTGAATGATGATCAACCACTAATGAAGACAAAGTGTTTAATTATGCAAATGTTATCTTGTAAAATAAAATAAGTGTATTGTAGAATAGTTTAATTAAACTTAGAATCAGCAGCATGGCAATCGTCTTTCTAGAAGGTTTCTTATTTTTAGAAAAACTACAGTGATAATCGATTATCACTATTGATAATCGATTATCTGTGCAGAACTTGTATTTTTCGAAAACCTATTGGAATAATCGATTATCCTGTTCAAAATTTTCTTTTCAGGAAACCTACTGGAATAATCGATTATCCTTAGTGATAATCGATTATCCTTGGCAGTTGGAACATAACGGCTCAATTTTTAACCTATTTTTCGAAAACTCTATTTAAGGAACTGCAGTTCAACTTCAAACATACCTTTTAAGATTCAGAGTTCTTTGGCTGTGACTGCAAAGTGTTGCTCTGTGAGATTCTTAAAGAAAGCTTTGAAAAACTTAGTGTGAGTGAGTGATAACTTTTTTCTAAGTGAGTTCTTAGAAGATTGAGTGTTGTGTTGTTGCTAGGAAAGCTGGTCATCCTCTGTGAGATTCAGGGGGAGTTCTGTTCATCTCTTGTGGTTGTTCAAGAGAGGTGTTTTCTAAGCTTTACTCTTATATAATCTGTTGTAATTTGATTATTATAGTGATTGAGTTAATCTCTTTGTTTAAAAGATTAGCAACTGGACGTAGGGTCTTTTGATCTGAACCAGTATAAATATTAGTGTGCATCTTCTTCCCTTAAACTCCTTATTTATCTGCACTTGCATTTAAAGTAACTATTATTTTAAGTTAATTAATTAAATTTTGAGAAAATTTTTTAAAAACTGTCAAGATTTTTAAAAATCCAATTCACCCCCTCTTGATTTTTGACCATTGTTTAGTCATTCCGCTGCGCGATACCAACATGCTCAAGCCACAAGATCTTGCTTAGGCGAGACTGTCATTAGGGAAACCCTACGAGGCTCAAGGATTCTCGCTTAAGCGAGCCGCTACTCGTCTGGGCGAGCATGCCCCTCGCCATAAAAAGAAAGGCTTCCTCGCCTGAGCTACGCCTACAACAACAAACCTCAAACCCCCACGCGTCTAAGCGAGCCTCTCTCGCCTGAGCGAGATGGTGTCTCACTCAAATGAAAGCTCTCCGCCAGATCGAGAGCTCGAGTGCGAGTCTGGGTGTGTCTCTGCAAGTCTCGCCTGGGCGAGGCATGGTCGCCTGGGCGAGATCGTCAGGTCTCATCACTGATCACCCTGCACAGCCATCCAACCACACCCCAAACAGCAGCATACATGCATTTAATATTTTGCAAAGGCACCATACTCGTACAAATCATAAAACAGTGGTAAAACATGCAAGAAACAGACTTGAACAAAAATCCCTAGCTTCCCTTACCTAGAATACGCTAGTACAGTACTCCGACACCAACCACGATGCACAACAGCTCTAGGAAAAGGCTTAGAATTGGAAAACAGTGGAACAAATCTTAAGATTGGGTTCACTATGAAAACTCCAACTGATAACACTCGAGATTACACTAAGAAAGGGAGAATATGAGTTGATGGGCAACTTACGTTGAGTAGAAACGAGCTTCGAGCGAACTGGTCCGAGACGAGAAAGCAAACCCTAGCAGAGTAACGACTACAGCTCTTAGAACAAAGTGGCAGATTCTGAAAGTGAGTAAGAGGGTTAGGGTTAGGGCAGAGTTAGGGTCTGTTTTTCCCTTTGGACCAGCCCTTAGGCCTAAGTCACATGGGGCAACCTATTTTAAATTAGGGTAGAAAAAGTGGGCCTTACACTTCTTTTCTTGAACTAAAAACACGAAATTTAACATACAATATCATAATGGTTTTGTTTGATACGTCAAAATGTACAATAGAAAGTCCTAAGTTAATGTTTATTGCTATTTAAATTATCATAAAAAATGAAAACTGAATTATTGTGTCTTTAATGTGGAGAACTTATGATGAGCTAATAGGGATGGTTAAAAAGCTCTTTTCGAGTAAGAGCAAACCCCACAAGAAAGAAGGAAATTTAGAATTTTAATTCTCTTGCCATTTGCATTCACTGTTTCGATACAAATAACATACTAAAGTTGTTATCGTGGTACACGGATCACATGACACGTATAAAACTGAATTCAAAACATAATGGAAGATAAGCGAAAACAAATTATAATTTATATCCTCTAAGCCACATTGGTTTCTTTTTTTCACGTTTCAGCCTATCCATTTAGGGTTCCTTATGATGATTGGGCTCAATCTCTTTACTTATCTCCTGGCCCAATTTTGGATTTGTATCAATACCATGCCCTTCAAGAAGGACCTTGTCCTCAAGGTCCAAATCTGGATAAGCCTTTTGGATAACTTTTGTTGATTCCCAGCTTGCGTCAATCTCTGAAGTACCATCCCAATGTACAAGCACTTGGGAGTGTGGGCTATCTGCTCCTTTAATAGTGTGAAAGCCCAAAATTTGTCATGGAGTGAGAAGAACACGCTAAGATGTTATAGCAGCAGGTAGGGGAGAAACTTTGAATGGTAGTTGACCATGACAGGGGCGAAGCTTGGAGACATGAAAAACACGATGGACTCGGGCAACTGTGGTAGGCCTAGCTTGTATGCGACTTTTCCCACAGACCGCAAGATCAAAAAAGGACCATAGAAACGAGGAGCAAGCTTCGGAAAAGGCCTTCTTTGGATGAAGGTTTGTCGCACCACCCATGGTTGTAAGCGTACATACACCCACTCCCCTGCATGAAATATGCAATCTTGTCGGTGATTATTGGCCAATGACCACATTCTTTGAGCCTTGGCGAGGTTTTCATGCACTACTCGCATGGTAAGTTTTCTTTGCATCAAGAGTTCATCAACGCCAACGATTGTTGCAGAACCAGCAAGGTATATGTGCATGCTCAGAGGTTTACACCCATACAAAACTTCAAATGGGGTAAATTTGAGGGAAGAATGAAAACTGGTGTTATACCAATATTCTGCCAAGGCTAAGCAATGAGGCCAGTGGAGCTACTGTAATTCAGTTTCGTACCATTGAGTTTGAAAATCTCTTGCCAAAATATGCTTACAAAAAACAGTCATGGTCACTAACAATGGTGCGGGGCATGCCATGCAATCAATGTATTTCATCAGAAAAATATGGGAGCAATTATGGATGCAGTTAATCAAGGGGGGAGACTAATGAAGTGGGCATACTTCGTGAGGCGATTGACCACCACCCAAATGACTGATTTGCCACAAGAAGGGGTAAGTGGGTGATGAAGTCCATGGATATGTCTTCCCACACTTGAGAAGCCATGAATATATAAATTGTAATTAAGCTTAATTACTAATTTGGACTCAAATTGGAGAGGACAAAATTGAATCATTTTTAAAAATTGGGGGACTAAATTGAATCAAAATTGTAAATAGAGAAACTAAATTGAAAACAACCAATGTTAGCTTGACACGTGGCACAATCGTGACCTGCCACGTGGCAGTACATTTTTTAAAATAAAAAAATCTCAAATTGACACGTGTCACAACCATTAGGTGACACGTGGCAGTTTAATTTTTTTTTAAATTAAAAAAAAATTAAAAAAATTGAAAATTCCACAAAATGACACATGGCATGTACGGAGATGGTGTTAAAGTTGACTTAACGACAGGAACCAATTTGAACCTTTTAAAGAATTAGAGGACCAAATTGAACCAAAAAATAATAAGGGGACCAAAATGAACCAACCCAACAAATTAAGGGACCAAAATGATAATTAAGCCTTTTTCTTACTTTAAAACTGTGTATTATTTACTATGATAGGATCGTCTTATTAAAAGCAAGTTAGATTGTTATGAATAGACTAATGAGATTAGAGTTTCTCAGTCGAATAATCTATGCCTAACAATTTGTCACTTTTTCATTATGAATATACATTAGTTATTGATATGTTTTAATAATTTTTTCATGAAAACTTCTAAGAGAAAAGAAAAATTAAAACATAAAATGAAATAAAATTTTGTATAAGTTAAAATTAATACTTGAAAATTTTAAAATCATATAAAAAAACATTATACGAATTAGTTTATGCATATGTAAGGCATGTTTATTTTCTGCCTTATTTTTAAGGGCCTATCCTAAGCAGATGGGCCTAAAGGTTGGCCCATAGGGTGCCAAGGCCCCTAAAGCAGCCAGGGTCCCCCATTCTGCACTCACTTGCAAACATCTCCTTTGTCAAACACTCTATTTTCCTCACAGAAGGCTTTGCTAGGGTTAGCCCTTGGTTCTCGTCAAGTTAGCTCAATCCCGCCCTCTTGTTCCACGTAAGTCGTTTTCAACTTGTACTCTTCCATTCAGTCTACTCTTCATGATTTCCAACTAGGGTTTTGTTAGGGTGAGCTTGTTTTAAAACTGTTCTACTATTTTCAGCTCTTGAATATGCTCTCAAAGCTACTGTGCTCAATTGTCCGGTGTCGGAGCCCATTTTTCTAGCTATTTCCAAGTAAGGGAAGCCAGGGCCTTTAGTCTTTTCCATAAATCTACCTGCTTTCAACCTTACTTCATGTTTGTATGGATTGTATGCTAATGTGAACATGTGGAATGTTTGGTTATGCGGTTTAGGTGTGCATGTATGGCTGTTGCAGGGAGAACAGTGACGAGATTTGATGTTCTCGCCCAAGCGAGTCTGTCTTGCCTAGGTGAGACCTGCAGGAACAGGCCCAGGTTCGCACTCAAACTCTCGCTCAGGCGGAGAGTTCTTGTTTTGAGCGAGGAACTATCTTGCTCAGGCGAGAGAGGCTCGCCTAAGCGAGAACGCGTGGGAGCTTGAGGCATGTCGTTGCAGTTGTAGCCTAGGCGAGGAACCTCACCTTTGGGCGAGGGGTGGCCTCGCTCAGGCGAGGAGGGCTAGCCTAAGCGAGAAATCGCAGAAGCCACTGTTCCACTGCTCGAGCCCTCGCCTAAGCGAGAAGAGGCTCGCTTGAGCTCAATGATGTGGTTGCTTGCTTGCCTGACTTAAATGCTTTACTAGAAAAGTTTGATGGATGATGCCATGATTACTGTATGAGGTTGAGATGAGAACAAGATGTTGCTTTATTGTGTATGAATTAGGAAGTATGAGTTGTATGATTGGTTGTTTATATACATATACATATCGACATGATATTGGTATTTATGGGAACTTCCTAATTGATTGGTGAAACATGTGCAAAGTATGAGTAGGACGTAATTCCATGACTCTTGTAGTGAGAGCTCATGGTGGTGCCTCATCTAATGGACGTAATCCCATGGACCCTCCTAGTGAGAGTCCATGGTGGTGCCTCATCTATTGGACTTAATTCCATGAACCTCGGGGTGAGAGTTCATGGTGATGCCTCAACATAAGGACGTAATTCCACGAGGGTATTGTGGTGGTGCCTCAAGGCTAGGACGTAATTCCATGAAGGCCTCGTGGTGGTGCCTCATGTAAGGACGTAATTCCACGAAGGCCTCGTAGTGGTGCCTCTCTACTAGGACGTAATCCCACGGGTCTCATGGTGATGCCTCATTATACGTATCCGGATAGTCAAGTCTTGGAGTCTTAAATGGTTTAGTACCTCATGTGTGGATGTTTGTTATTTATGCTTGACTATGAACTTGCATGTTGAGTGTTATGATATAAGAATCTTTTACACTAGCTTACCCTTTCGTTTGCTTGTATGTTTGTGTGTGGTTTTCTCCATTGCGATGATCATCAATTTTATTGATGTGAGCAGATGTGAGGACTCCTGGTAGTGGTAATGACCATAGGGATGATGCAGCTTGATGGTCATGGACGAGTATAGGGCTCGCTATGGAGCCCACAACTGAAGAAGTTTTATTAGTCTATGTTTCTCTTGTCCTAGACAAGACCTTGTGCTACTTTGAACTATTGCACCTTGTTTTAGGCACTATGGTGCACTGGCGGAACATAGACATGACAGAGGGGAGCCATGGCTCCCCCATTGATTTTTTTTTACTTTATTTTTTACATATTTAAAAAAATAATATTTATATATTTTTATTATATTTATATTAATTTTAATGATTTTTATTTTATTTTATTTTTTATATATTTTGAAAAAATATATTTATATATTATTACTTTATTTATATTAATTTAGTTTGAAAAAGTTTTTTTAAAATTTAAAAATCACATTTTTCTCTCTATTATATTTTTTTATAATTTTTCATTTCGCTTCTATCCTTTTTATGTCTCCATCTCTTTTTCTTTTTTTATTTCCATCTCAATTTTTACCATCAATTCTTTATTATTTTCAAAATCAAATTGTACTACGGCAAGATTGAAGAGTTAAGGAACATTTTGGACCGAAGAATTTCTTCTTTTGAGTAAGTTCATTTTTTATCCTTTTTTTTTCGAAGCAATATATTTTCTTCTTATATGAGACTTTTCTATGCTCTAGGCATATCTCAATCTCTTAGAGATCATAAAATCATGCTCTAATTGTTTATCAAACTCTTATTTATGTAGCTAAAGTTATTTTAGACTTTGAAGTTGTGTAATTGAGAGCAAGATTAATACTCTACTATAAGGTAAGGGAAGATAATCAATTATTAGTTTTCTTAAAATATTAAGTCTTGCTTTTAAGATTTAATTTGGAATATTCATAATTTTATCTTTTTGTAAATAGGTGAGAGGTGACAAATTTATATTAGAAAAATTATGGAAAAGAGTAAAAGAATTGATTCTTTTTTTTTCAAGAGAAAGAGTTGTGATGAAGATGAAAAAAATGCATCTACGTTATCTAAAATTGAGAAACTTTATGAGAATCCAAAACTTAGAAAAAACGAAAAACAACTCTCTAAGGTTCCTAAAATTACATATAAAGAATTTGAAAATGCTTTAGAAGGTGATTACGTCTTCCAATTTGGTAATACATATAAGGTAACTCATTTTTAATATATTATTATTGATGATAAATTTTATGTTACTCTTTCATATATATTTATTGTCATATTGTTTGGATTCTATTGTCATGAGTGTTTATTTTGAATAAAAAAAATATCTAAAAAACTGAAAATTTTTAATTAAAAAAAATAATTTATATATAACAAATATAATTTGGCCCCCCTAAAATTTGTGTTCAAGTTCCGCCACTGCTATGGTGCCTCTTGTTTTTGTATGAATATGTTTGATATAATGTAAACTTTCATATCCCAAACTCTGTACTCTCTGAATATTTATATACGCGACGTTTCATTAATGTGAGGTTATCCAATTATTTGGGGGCGTTACAGCACACACTAATTTTAACTTTTAAGAACCCTTGTCTCAATGTTTATTTTTCTCTTCCAAAACTCCTAATAAAAAGGTTATTGAAAGTCACTCGTAAAGTCATATAGCATTAGTCAATCATAATATTAAGAATCATTATACAATAAAAGAACAAAAATTATCATTTTAAAATTATAAGGAGAAAGACAAATTTTTAGAAAAAGTTGAGAAATCAAAATCGTATATTTTTTTTAATATGGTGACATAATGGATAAGTAAACATTATTTAAAATATTTTATCATGAGTTTGATTATCATGCTATTATGTGATTTTTTTTCTTCTAAAAATGGTGAATTCCTTAAATAGATTTCGATATCTCGAAGAATTAGATTGGAAACCTGGACTCACAAAAATAATTGTTTTTAAATATAAAAGTCTAAAACCATTATTTATTAAAAATGGAGACCTACAAAAAATTTTACTTTAAAAATATTAGTACTTAAAAACATGGGTGTAGAGATATGAAAAGTTTAAAATTTGTTAATGGAATGATGATGAAAATGATTTAAATTTTAAAAGTGAGAATTTAGTTAAATACACGTTTGATTTTTCTTTTGGAATCTCAAACTCATGTCTTTAGAAGTGAAAAATTATAACTATTCAAACTAGTTTCAGTTTGGATGTGAATTATAGATCAGTGTTTGACTTAATCACAAACGAAATTAAAATATGTACTAAAAGTGATTAGAGATAGAAGCTAATGAATAAAAATCGGAAATAAAATAGAATTATTCATAACATATTCATGGAGTTAAAGAATTTTCATTTTCTTATTTTTAAACTTAAACATAACTTTTATTATTAGTAGTTTTTTTTATGTTAAAATATCATCATCAATGTCAATAATGTATTTTAAAATCAAGAATTTACGGATGAAGGTTATTATTCGAGTTTATTGTTCAAATTTGTGGATTTAATTTACGAGTTGAATTTGTGAATCGCGTTTATGGGTGATATGTATGAGTTGAATTTACATGTGTAAATCACGTCTACGCATTTACGAATCACTTGTATAAGTCAAGTCAACAAGAGTTTGAGTCATTTTAATATATGTTAACTAGTTGAGCTAAAACTTCACTAACTCTCCACACACAAAATTAAGTGATTATGGATTGGTTCATGACTCCACACTCATCAGATCAACATTTCTCAGGTTAGATACCAATTCTCCTTACTATATCCATTCGAGAAACCAAATAATAAGACATTCAGTATTGTTGTATAAATTATGTTTCTACCACTAGTAAACTGATTAACTGTACACTGTTCACACACCATAGAAGTTTTCAGAAAATCATGTTCAATCATATGTTCTACCTTTCATATTTTCTAGACTCAAAAGCATCACCACAAAAGAAATATCCCTCACATATTCATTCCAACCCTGAAGAATCTGACTTCATCTAGCATTTAAGAGCATTCTTAGCACACTCTTCATCTTTGGTCTTGATTCTGGGGATGTACCAACACAAACACGAGCAATCTCAAGAATTGCAAGCATCTGGTTTCTGACTGCTTGTGATGTTCTACTGACATTAAAGTCAAGAATGTAATCTTGGTTTGTGGAGTTACGCAAAACCCACTTCACCAATTCCGTTCCCTCAGTCACTGCAGGTTTTCCTGTTAGCAGTTCAAGCAGAATCACACCAAAGCTGTAGACATTCCCAGCCATTGTTACTGTCATTGTGTATGCATACTCTGCCAACCAACAAACAAAGTTAAGAGCTACGAAATCATAAATGTGTGTAAGATGAGTGTGTTTGTATTGGGTTTCTGTTTTATCTGATTTTCTGTCTTTCCAGCAACTGATATCAAACAGTTTTCAAACTGTTTGATATTCTGTCTTTACATTGTTGTTTCTTTTCTTTCTTAGTGCGACTTTTCATAATCATAATACAATACGTTGTTTCTGAATTTTATGCTGATGCGAGTGTAATTTCTTCTTAGATTTTTTCCCTCTTTTGTTTTTGTGGTTAACAATATGGAGGAATTCCAATTGCAAAATTGATTTTAGGGTAAAGTGAGTTATGTTTAGATGTTCTGATTCTGAAAGAAAGTTTGATGTAAAGCTTAATGACAAATTTTCAACACAATGCAGAAGGAACATTGCATCAGTTTTTGTCAAACTGAGGTTTGGAGGCAAAATTAACTTTACCTAACAATAACCAAATAAATGTATCTTTACTAAAATCACCTTTGACAGGAGATAAAACTCAATTCTGATGCTTTTCAACATGAAACCATGCAACCTATAATAGCCTGGCAATCTCAATTGATTTCTGAATCACTAGGAATGTATGCTTGTAGGAAAAATGTTTAAATGCAATTTTCAGGTTATATGCTCAAGTGTTTCATGAATTTAGCAGGTTTTTCTTTATTACTTAGAGCTGAAAAACTGAAACAGTGATTAAGTAATTGCACGGAACATTACTGCATAAATGACATAGAGACAACTTTGCTTAAAATATGTATAGAAGTTTTGTTTCACTTAGTGGAATTTTGATCCACATTGCTCCCACAACATACACACGCACACACACTATTTAGTGGTGGTATATAAGTTAATATGTGAACAATGAAAAACTAACAGGAAAATAAAAGTTGATGAGTTATATACCTGGAGGAATATAACCAACTGAACCAGCAACTGCAGAAAAGTTCCCCGTACTCTTTGAGGGATCAATCACCTTGTAGTGTTCAATATCCCCAACTAGAGGCTCCTTGAGGGACTTCAGCATAATACTTTTACTTGACAGGTCAAGGAGTAGTATTGGACTAGAGGCGAATCCGTGAAGAAAAGAAAGTCCTTGAGCCACTCCAACAGCTATACTGTATCTGCTAGCCCAATCTAAAGTCAAATCCATGCTTCCATGAAGAACATCAAAAAGGGAGCCATTTGAGATAAAGTCGTATAGTATATAAGCAGTGTCAGTGGACAGAACATAGGCCAAAGGAGTCATGACATTTGAATTGTTCAATTTGGCCAATACCTCTAGCTCTTTAACAAACTTATCATGACTTCCCACTTGGAATATCTTGTCAAACCAGTTCAGTTTCTTGACATAATAGATTGAACCAGACGGCATGACAGCCTTATAATAAGTTGAAAACCTTGTTTTAAGAGTAACATTTGATGTTTCAGCAACAGCTTCCATGGCTTTGGAGAAGTCAATGTTTGATCTATGTATTCCATTAAGAGTTAACAGATTACTTTGCATGACCTGAGGATGCTGACGAACTTCTGTTGGCTGTGAATGCTCGTCATTAACCCTGTAATAGTGGCGTGACAATGACAAAACCAACAGAGTGACAAAGCCCACAAGAAAAATAGCTGCTACAATTGCAATGAGAATGGCTACTGCAACGGATATTCCATTCTTGGACCCTCTGTTGGCAATAGGGTTCTCCTGTGGAGTATTGTTTTTTAGATTAGTTCCAGAATATTCAACATTAACATGGTGATTGAATTTCGGGATTTCACCAGACAGAGGATTGTTAGAAAGTATCAACCGTGTCAAAGCCGGCATGTAAGTAAGATCATCAGGAATTCGACCAGAAAAGCCGTTATTGGAGAGATCCAAGATTTCTAGGCTACTCAAACTACCAAAACTGTTAGGAATAGGACCACTAAAGAGGTTGCTACTAAGATTCAATGTAACCTGCAGACTGTATGGCATGCTTGGAATCTCACCTGTTAAGTGGTTTTCCCCAAGTTCGAGTGCTAAAAGATGATCCAACATGCGAATGGATGTTGGTATGGAACCACTAAGATAGTTGCCTTGCAAGTACAGGAAATTAAGCAAACTTAAATTTTTAATCTCGGATGGAATTGGTCCACTCAGAGAATTCCGGCTCAAATTCAGGGTTAACAACTTACGAAGTTGGCCAATTTGAGTTGGGATGGCACCACTAAAATTGTTCAATTGGAGCTGCAAGACATGGAGATTGGTAAGATTGCCAAGCTCTTGTGGCAATTCACCACTCAACCAATTCTGAGCTAAATTCAACAATGTCAAACTCTTGCAAAAACTCAATTCAGCTGGTATCGATCCCATCAAGATATTGTTATCCAGCTCCAAGTATGTCAAATTATGAACTTCTTCAAAAGCCTTTGAAGGAATGTTTCCACTCAGCTGATTGCTCCCAAACCTCAACCTGAACAAATTTGGAGAAACTTTCGTAGGTAAAGACCCATTTAACGTATTATTGGTCAAATCTACAACCTGCAACTGTGGTGGAGATAAAAAGTCTTCGGGAATGGGTCCAGACAGAGTATTATAACTAAGATCCAAACTCGTGAGATATTTTGTAATCCCAGAAGGTATAGAACCTGTGAACTTGTTCTGATTTGCTGCAAATCTTGAAAGTTTGGTGGCGTTCACCAGTGAAATTGGAATTTCACCATTGAGGTTATTAGTGGAAAGGATCAAAGTTTCCAATTTAGAAAGCTTCCCAATATTGGTAGGAATAGACTGTGAGAGTCTATTGTTCTTAAGATCAATCCAAGTCAAGTTTTCATAACTCAATAATTCATCAGGGATTTTGCCATCAAAGCTATTGTTAGAAAGCAAAAGGTGCTCCAAAACCATGGACTTTCCCAATTTGGTAGGAAGAGACCCAGTGAATTCATTGAAAGTAAGATTCAAAATTTTGAGGCTAACCAACCCATCTATCTGTAAACCAATAGTCCCCCTCATTGCATTGAAAGACATGTCCAGGGATTCCAATGCATCAAAGCCAAGAAAAGTAGGTAAAACACCTTCTAACAAATTATCACTGAAATTCAACCGCTTCAAACCCTTTATCTTTCCACACTCAGTGATGAAACCATCAGGGATTGAGCTGAGACGGTTTTGGGAGACATCAAGATACTCCAAAGTTTCAATTTTGCAAACTAGGGGCAGAAAGTCAGAAGAATTGAGTGAAAAAGCAGATAAAGAAATCCCTACTACAGAGGAGTTGGCAAGGTCACCACAACTCACTCCCTTCCATGCACATGGGTCTGAGCCCGTCCATGGAAGCCTAGCAGGAAGATTGTTTGAGAGATTGTTCATGGCTTCGTTTTGGGTTTGTGATAGCCGAGAGAACACCATGGGAGAGAAACAAAAGAGGAGGAAAACAACAATAAGCAAATATGTGGAAGGGTGGTCATACCTGCCCATGTTTTTAGCAGTGATTTTTGAAGTGTGAGTATCCTTTGTATAAGTATATCTATGTGGGGTGTGTGAATGAGTATTTTTTTTTTTATTTGATTTGGATTGAGGGTGAAGAGAACATGATGAAGAATGGAAGAAGAAGAAGAAGAAGAAGAAGAGAATGTTGGGAAATGTGTGGAAGAGAATATAAAGGATATATGTTTGGAGAAGAAGGAAGGAAGGTTGGTGGAAAGAGAGTGAGAAGAAGTATGGGAAAATAAAAGTGTCTGAGAGTGGAGTTGACTGACATTGCAGGTCTCTCACTGCACAAAGACTTGCATGACTTAACATTTACACTCAGTCAAGGATGAATGGGTCATCATGATTCATGTCACTGCCTTCTGTAACACGTTCTAAAATTTTGTTTCAGGTTTAATTAATAATTTTATGTTTATATTTAGATTTTTAATTTATTTTAGTTTTTATATTTTCTATATTTGAGTTTCTATTCTTTTTTGCATATTCAAAGTGTTTTTTTATTTTTTATTTTTTATTTTTAAATTTATGGTCTTTATAATCCTAAAAATTTGGATCATCTTTTGGTTTACTTTTTCTTTCATTATCTTCTTTTACCTTCTCTTCTACTTCTTGTCACCTTCTAAACATAAGATTAGTCCACTTAAATTTTGAATTTGAAAAACCTCAAAATCTTAAACTCAACAAATCTTATAAAACAAAATTATTAATTAAGAACTTTATTTTATCACGTGTCTCATATTGTTGTAATTTTTTTTCCCAAAATTATTTTTTCCTAATTAAAATAAACATAAACTTTATATATACTTAAATATTGGGTGTTATTAATAAAGGATTGAGATTTTCCTTTTACTTGATCTCCGATTATTTATTCTTGTCTTTAATAATGATATATATTTTTCACAGTTTTGCTAATAAAATAGAATACATATTTGTTTGTAAAATATTCTGTCATTAAACTTAATAAAAAATAATATAGAATTCATAAATAATGTTAACATATTTATAATATTTTAATAAAACTTTGATTTTCTTTAACTAAGTAATATTATATTGTGTCAAATTGCTCCGCTTTAGACGGTGAATGTAAAAGTAAGTTTTCAATTGAATTTATTTTTCTTTAGAAAATTGGATATTTTGTAATTCGGATTGACTTCTTGGAAATTGATAGGTTAGGTGAATTTATTCAATTACGATTAAGTAGTAAATAATTAAATAAAAAAATTATAAAAAATGGTAAAGAAAAAAAAAATCATGGTTAGTGATAAGTTAATTAAACTTCATTGCAAGTTAGATAAGTTAAGTTTAATCTATATTTGAAAAGAAAGAGTTAGATAATTTAAGTTCAGTTTAATCTGTATATTTAAAAACAAAAATTGAGTCTTTTTTCAACTTAATATGACTTAAATCCACAATGAGTTAAATTGGTTGACAAATTTAAACTTTTTTATTTAATTTTAATAATAATAATAATAATAATAATAATATAAGATAATATATATATATATTAAATTTATTTTTATGTTAAGTTGGAATAATAAAAAAATTGATTAATTTTACTAGTATTAATTTATAATTAAATATTAAATTTGTAATGATTTTATAATTAAAATATAAGAAGGCCAGAATACTAGAAAAACCTAATTAATTAATAATTTTATTTAGTGAAAAATAAAATTATATATATATAAAGGTGAAAATACAAACTTAAGAATGTAAATTTACTCACAACAAAGTTGTCACAATGTTAGATTTAAAGACTAAATAGATTCTTCCGTTGAGTTGATGTGACGATAATTAGATAAAATGGTATAATTAAAAATAATTCTATTAACTCTAATAATCAATTAAAAATAGTTCGATATTCAACTAAAACTTTTGATAAAAAGTTTTGTGGACTTTGACGGTGAACAGTGACATTTTGGGACCCACACAATAATGGAAATGTTTTTATTGAAAGTTCAAACACGCGTTTATACAAGAAATTCAGATTCTCTTTAGTCCTTAACGTGTTCCATGGACAACACTATTTCCAATCGTGATCAACTCTGAATTTAAATATTTTGTAGAAACACTTTTTTTAAAAAACTTCAAATCAATTTATACATTTAAATTTATAGAAACATTTTTTTAAAATTTATTTACAAGACAACAAATCTTGTCAGATACATTATTTAGTCGTGAAAAACTGACTGCATCCTAATGACAAAATATATTATTTAACTTTGAAAATTAAAACAAAAAAGTACTTTTTGAAGAAATTGAAAATATAATGTTATTTTTATAAATACACTCCTATTAGTGATTTCTACTAGATGTTCAAAATGCCCTATTAATTAAAAAATATGATATCATACATAAGTAATTACAAATTAAAAGCAGAGCTCAGTGAATAGATACAATTGAGAAAAAAGATTAAAACAAAAATAATGAAACTATAAAACATCAATATGATACACAAATAAATAAAATAATATTTCTTACATAATATATTTATTTTATTCACACTGTTTACAACATAAAAATAATTAAAACTTTATTTATTAATAGTTTTATTAACACCAGCCATCAAGACTGATATTAAAATATCTGAAGATAAATATATTCAGAAAGAACGTTTTTATCATTATTATATTTTAGTGATTTATCGTCAATCTTAATATTGGGATCAACTAAATTATTATAATAATTTATTATCTTATTATTTTCCGTGTAGGGTATACACAGAATGGGGTTTTTGTTGACCTTGACTCAGGTGCATGTATGACCGTATTACTACGTTGAGAAACAGCGGAGAATTTATAATGTTAGTTGACATAGAAAGATTTATGAATATAATAAGTGAAATAAAGTTACAAATGGAAGAAAAAAAATAATATATATATATATATATATATAATTAAAGAGGATTTATATATATATATATATATGAATAATTATATTTTTATTTTGACTGTTATCTAAATATAATTATCTTATAAATTAAAATAA
>Ga0214545_1008772_pt1 | contig 15865 bp, 8 predicted proteins | sample CNSS4metaG_FD_160064 | JGI IMG/M metagenome (GOLD analysis project Ga0214545, IMG submission 160064) | Root nodule microbial communities from cowpea collected in UCLA plant growth center, Los Angeles, California, USA - CNSS4 | ecosystem: Host-associated > Plants > Roots > Nodule | place: USA... | reverse complement strand
TATATATATATATTATTAAACTTTCAATTTAGGTCGGCCTGATTCGACCATCAACTTTGCACCATCATCTCATCAATCAGCCCAACCCAATAAATATCAATTGTCGCCTAGCCCGGGTTATCTCGGTCGTGGCCAGGACTTATCATGGTAAAGGGCCTAGGCTAACCATCTCAGTGTGGGTCAGGATGGCATGTCTATGTCGTGAGCCTATGTCGAACTGTCTCAATCATTGGCCCAGGCCGGACCGTCTCAATCGTTGGACCGAGCTGGCCCGTCTCAGTCGTGGGAATGAGTCGACCTGTCTCGATCGTAGGCACAGACCGACCCATCTCGGTCATGGGTATGGGCCGACCCATCTCGGTCATAGGTACGGGTCGACCTGTCTTGGCAAAACGAGTCAGGTTGTCTCAGACGTGGGCCAGGGATGGTATGTATTCCATGAGCCCATGCCGAAACGTCTCGGTCGTTGGCCCGAGCTGGCTCGTCTCGATTGTCGACCCGAGCAGGCCCTGCGGCAAGGGCCGACCTGTATTGACTGTGGGCACGAGCTGGCCTAGGTTGGCTCAATCTCGGTCGTGGGCCAGAACTGACTCGTCTTGACCTTCAGCTCGTATCGGCCCATCTCGACCATCGGTTAAGGCCGACCTGTCTCGTCTGTTGGCCTGGGCAGGCTCGTTTCTCCCATCACCTCGACCAAGCCTTTCTCAGCTGTCTATCCAAATTGTTTCTGACGCCCCGACTACTATATTAAATTATTATTATTTGATAAAAAGATGGAATAATTTTTTTGTACAATAAGATTTTCCTTGAGAGGACATTAACAATAACATAACTCCATATATATATATATATATATATATATATATATATATATATATATATATATATATCAATAATTTACATCTCTTTAATTGTTCATGAAATATTATAAAAATATGTATTTGTATAATTTTAAGAGTTCTACATCAGAATAGAAGATTATCTATATTTTTAATATCTTTACAAGATATTAATATAAATTATCCACGAGTCAATCTTTAGAAGATCCACCAATAATATCCCGAACAACTCTCACTAAGCAAGTTCCCCTTCTACTCTTGCAACAAGTACATATGAAAGAAAAATATGAAAGGAGTGAGGTCTTTATAAGCCTGAAATATCAATCTTAATAAAATCAACAAACAATACAGACACTAAGAGCCTAGAATTGGACCTATAACCACAAAACTATATCTCGTTATACTAGACATATGGATCCATATTCCACTTCTGATGATCCATTATGAACATCAAAAGTTACTTTGGGAAGTGATTAGGTAGTTGAGTAGTTCTCATAAAACATTGGTACAATCATAATTATTTCTTTCTCGAGAATATTAGCCATTTATCAGCCCATAAAAAAGATATATACTCACTACCTAACATTGGCGATGTCGAGCAGGTATCGAATAGTCCAAAGTTTGGCTTATGAATATCCTAGTCCAGCGTGTTATTCTGAACTATCAAGATATTCACCCACTTAGTAAAACTTCCTTAGACCCCACCATGGTCCCCGCCTTTCATTCCGTAGTGTACCAAACTGTGACTTCCCAAATACAAACACTCTACTGGTTTAATCTCAACTTATTGAAATCAAACTTAACTCTTACTTAACTGATATAATCTTGGATATTTTCAAAATTCATAAAATGTGATGACTATCAAATCATGTCATTGTATAAACTATACACAAAGAATATAAAATAACAATAAAATGTACATGTAATTTTCTTTTATCAAAGCTCATTGAGTAAAATAATATTTACTTTTACTTTATTTTTATTTTTTTAATTATAAAATAATGATAAAATAAGAATTGAAACAAAAACTTTAAATAAATAACTAGATAAGGATTAGAATGTTATAAAAAAATATAATAACAAAAATATAAATTAAACAGGACCCATGCATAACCGGAGATATATTAAATGAAATAAATAAACAATACTCGTGTGTGCAAAAATGAAGATAAATTAAATAAAATAAATAAACAAGATCAATGCATAATTGGAGATAAATTAAATAAAATAAATAAATAGAATTAGTGCATAACTATAGATAAATAAAATAAAATAAATAAATAGGATCAATGCATAACTATAGATAAATTAAATAAAATAAATAAACAGGAATAATACATAACTAAAGATTAAATAAAATAGGACCAATGCATAACTGAAGATAAATTAAATAAAATAAATAAATAGGACTCGTACATAAATGAAGATTAAATTAAATAAACAGAACCAATACTTAACTGAAAATAAATAAAATAAAATAAATAAAAATGATCAGTACATAACTAGATATCGACTAAGTTAAATGGAAGTAAATAAAATAATATATAATTCAAAAATAAATAAAATATTGATATAAAATCCATGGGTTTATCAATATTAATATAAAAAGAGCTTAACCTCACTCCCCTTTTACTGAAGGGCACACTAATAATATTTCTAGAGAACTAAGATCTCTTTGAATCTTTTGCTCTAAACTTTCTCTCTCTTATTTCTCACTTTCTCATGTAACTTCTTCCCTCATTTCATACATATATATATATATATATATATATATATATATATATATATATATATATATATATATATATAAGTCATGCATGTGCTCATTTTTTTTTAAATCATCATTACTTCCATTAATGTTTATCTCTTTAGCTTATCTTCTATATTTTTGCCTAATATTTTTTTAATATATATATATATATATATATATATATATATATATATATATATATATATTTTATTAGTTTTGTTTTCTTCTTATTGTTATTTTCAATAAGTAAAAACTACATCATGATAAAATATATTATTAACGTTTAAACTATAATTAGATAAAATATGAAATATTAGTAAAAATAGAAGATTTTCTAACTGTTTTATTTAAAATAAATAATACAATTTATTAAAAATAGGGATGCTACATTTCTGCCATCTTTTTAGGAATTTCGTCACCGAAATTCACTTAGTTGTGAATAGATGGGGATACATCTCTTTCATATTACTTTCTAATTCCCAAGTTGTATCACCGTCATCTTGCTCACTCCACAATATATTTACCAAAGGAATGTTCTTTCCCCGAAATTGTTTAGTCCTTCAATCCCCAATCCTCATAAGAAGCTCATCATAAGTAAGGTTTTCTCGTATTTGTACTACATTGGGTCTATCACATGAAGAGAGTCATGAATATATTTATGAAGTAGAGACACATGAAAAATAGGGATGTTACAGTTTTTGCTCGTCTCGTCCATTGGCTCGGGATGACCCATTTCGGCCTTCGGCCCAGGGTGACCCATCTCGGTCTTTAGTCCGATCATCCAATCTTGACCTTCAGTCCTGGTCAGTTCAAGATGACTTGACTCCATCTTTGACTCATACTTAAAATATTATTTTTAAAAATTAGTTAAAGTATTTTAGTGGATCAAACTCACATTCACCTTGACCCTAACCCATTTGAGATGGGGCTTTTGGGGCTGGGGCTGGGGCTTTCTTTTTGTCCCCTCAAAAGGGGCTTAGTAAGGAGTGGGCTAGGGCTGGCCCATGGGCCATTGGTCAAATTGACGCATTTGCTTATGGAATCCTGGTTAACCCCTTAAGTACTTTTTTTTACAAGCCATTCCTGACTTAATTAAGTATTCTTTTCAGAAAGCATTATGGACTCAACCAAGTATTCTTTCAACATGTCACTTCTAGCTCAACCAATTATTTTTCAACAAGTCACTTTCGACTCTCTTAAATTGGTACAACATTGTAGATGGAAAATTTTCCAAATTTAGCTTACAAAACTTTTCTTTATTGTTTTGTTTTATTCTTAAAAGTTAGAAATGACTATATGTGTTAGCTCATGTTGTAGAATTTATAGATATATACTATATTAAGATAATAAAAAGAACAATTTATCATAACTCTTATGAATTCAATATTATAAAGATTGATTAGGAATAAGAATATGAGTCATGTTACATGTTCTAGTGCAATGGGAATATGATGTATATTATAATGTATATTTGATGGCTATCTCCTTTACCCCTCAACAAAACTGAGAGGAAGAAGATCTCCATAGATGAGTGTGGATGCAGAAGCTTGGAAGAGATTAAGGTAGCATGGTGTTTGGTTTGCTATAGGTGAGTTTCCTAGGGAGAGGTAAGGTCATCTCCTAAGGAAGGAAACTTAAAGTAGTCTAGATGAGGAGACTAATCTAGGGAGAGCTGAAACAAGAAGTGTACACTCATTTGGGCAACAATTCTTTACTCAAGTTCAAGCTAGATTTACATGAGGTAAGCTTTTTTATAGGTTAGAAGGAGAGTAAGATGTCTCCAAAAAAAGGAGGGAGAAAATGGTTTAGAAACTTGAAAATTGGAGCCAAAAGATATGCATGCACAAGGTGTGACTTGCCACTCAAGCAAGAACATGTTTCACACCATGCTCATGCCCTTCACACCTTGGTGCGGTACTTGAAGTAGCTTGGTCTCCAAGCTAGGGTTAAAAACCCTAGTTTCTAAATGTCGCACACCTTAGCCCAAATTAGGCTCATCTCCTTTTAAGCCCAAAATAGTTTACTAGGCCTAAACCCAAATATATGGTCTAAATAAAATCATATTCTACTAGATTCATAATACAATGCCAAAATATTATTGTAATAAAGAATCTTAGACTAAGTCTTTACAACTTTTTTAGTGTAAACAAAACATTAACTTAGGTATGCTTAACTTAGATGAAGCTCAGTCTTCTTGTATCCTTGTTGACATGACTCTTTTAATTGATGTTTTGACTAGAGGTTTGCATCAATATTATATTAAAATATAAGCTGATTTTTTTTATTGTAACTTGTAAGTTAAATGAAATTTAATGTTCTAGATAGATTAAAAAAATCAGCATTAAAAGAGGATTTAACGAAATCTAAAAATTAATTTAAGTGTTTTAACCCATGTCCAAACCCTCCTTAAATTTCTCATTTCCCATGTAATAGAATAATCCTTAAATTTTCCATTTCTCATGTCATAGAATAATTAGGTGACTTTCTTCGTGGTCTCTCGTCTCATTTCTTCACTTACTCTGTCTGTTAAATTACTTGCAACACTATGTTGCTTATGTCTGAGTGACCACCTGCATTTCAGTTCAGCGTATTCCTTAGGTTTGGGACTGTAGCTAGGGTTTTAGTGTCCCATCTCAAATTCCACGCAACTACTGTCCTTTCGCACCGTTTATTCCAATCTCATTGATTCATTTTACAGTTAATGCTTGCTTTGCCCTCTTCTCGATCTGCTTTTCTTCAACTTGTTGTGGTTTCTAGCTTGGTTTTGCATGAATCGGTTATTGTTATGTTGTTATGAAGTGCGAAGTTCTCTGCTAAGAGTTTCATGTGATCTCTATGTTGCTCACTTTCACTCCTTTTGGTTTAGTTTTGGGATGAGTTGTGCTATGTTAGTGAATTAGGTAGATTTTGTAAAAAAATATGTTGTTGGACGTGCAGCAGGGTATTGCTGCTGTTTTAACTGACCTGGTGATGTTTGCTTAGTCATGACTTATTGCTTGATATAAGTGGATAATTGATGTCTGTATAATGGTGTTTTGTTCCTTCAGATCAGTTGTTAAGACGGATTAAGTTTGGATAAATAAGGGGCGGGGTGATGACAAAGAAGAAGAATTCTCTGGTGTTTATGGATGTGTCCATAGATGGGGATCCTGCTGAAAGGATGAGTTTTGAGGTACTTTTTTGTCTTTACAAATTGTCATTTTTAATGATGTATGAGTAATGTTTTGCAGTATTTGATCTAAATTTTGGTTGTGTTTCCCTCAGCTCTTCTATGATGTTGCTCCAAAAACTGCTGAAAATTTTCGTGCATTATGCACAGGTAATAAATTTGACTCGCATGAAAAATTGATTGAATGTTGACATTTGCTTATTGGATCCTTTTCCAAAATTCCATCCATCACTTATCTGCCATCAACTGAACAAGTTCTTGATATGAAATTGCATTTTGCTTGCATAAATTGTGCATGGAAAATTGGAACTTTATAACTTGTCTTCCCAATAAATAAATAACTGATTCCCCTTCCCCCTTTTTTTTTTTTTTTTTAATTTCTGAGATGTCATTGTATGTGCAGGTGAAAGGGGTGTTAGTCCAAATAGTGGAAAATCACTGCACTACAAGGGGACTTTCTTCCATCGAATTGTAAGAGGATCCGTTGCCCGGGTATGTGGTTTTAACTTTTCTGCCATGTACATTGTACTTTAGTAGCTCTCTACGTCTTCACATTTTAGTGGTGAAAAACGTTACTGCTGTTTATTCCGGAGGACAGTACTGATGGTCACAACTGCCTTTCTTGTGATATAGTTTTAAGGTTGCGCTTACTAAGTTATACATTATTACCCTGTCATTCTAAAAACCTTGTCATGACGAAACACAGTTTGTATGAATTGTTATAATGTCATTGTGTGTTAACGGTTGGTTTTCTTTGCAGGGTGGTGATTTTGTGAATCGAAATGGTATGTATTATGTTGATACCTGCCTCTTAATATGAATTATTTAACCAGTTTTATTGAGATTGCATTTAATACAGTATATGTAGTCACTTTCTTTTTTTTATCATTTGATCATTCAGTTGTCCGAGTTGCAAGCCTTGTTCCATTTTCATATTTCCTGTGACCATGGTAATTTCTTTTCTAAGTCGATTAGGAAACTAACAAAACTCCTTTGCATTTATATAGATTGGCTTGTAATTGAGTGGGGATTATGAAAGCAATTTTATTATTATTTTGGTTATTTTTGGATTTTACCATGATGCTTTTATATGTTGTGTAAATTCTTCATCTACTCTCTTCCTTTAATGTGTTGTGTCTGTTACAATGTGTTATGCTGTGGTCGTTATTTTTCCTGTTTTATCAAATGGTCTTGAACCAATACAAAGCAAAAGGAGTCCTGAATAATCACATGTAGCCATCGCTTGTATTATATGGCTGAATAGTATTTTATTTAAATCTACTAAACCTCATTGACAGTCATCTCTTATTCTTTGTATGACATCCCAAATGCAGCACTGTACTACATTATGCTATACTCTATCACATTCCTTGTGTTTTTCAGGGACTGGTGGAGAAAGCATATATGGTTCCAAGTTCCCAGGTGAGAATGCTAAGTTGTGGCCTTGTTCGCATAATCCACATCGTGGATTTGGAACAGTTATGTTTATGTCTATAAGTTTGTGTAGTTCTTACAAATTGTACTTGTGATTCATTTCAGACGAATCACCTCGGCTAAAGCATGATGCTCCCGGCCTTCTATCTATGCCTGTTGCTGTTCGTGACACTCTTGGTTCTCATTTTATAATCACTTTTAAAGCTGATCCCCATCTTGATAGGTTTGCTTATCTGTCTTTTCTTGAGGCATTTAGCACTTAGGCCCCATATGAGTGATTTTATTTACAGCACATTTGAAGTTATCTTCTGCAATAACTGGACATGTAGTGTTTTAGCACTGTTTTGATGAAATGAACTCGTCAAAACAGCTCTTGAAATCCATACGCAGCTTTTAGCTTATTTTTATAAGCTAAAAGCTATCAAACACAGGCCATTGTGAAAGTTAAAAATCAGTTTAAATTGTAGCTTTTCTTAAACAATTGCTTAATTTGATTAATTTAACTGTATTTTGTCGTCAAAATTATATATTTGCTTTAGTGTTTCCTCAAACATATTCAAAGGCCATTTGGCTTAATTTAGAATGCACTTGAGACAATGGAGCAGTGAACCTTCTTTCGTTACTGAATTTTCTTAATTTTAAGTACATGTTTATGGTACTTATTTTCTGAATTGGGTCTTTCTCTCATTATTGAGTGGGAGAGGGTGAATTTCCTTATGTTTTTAGTCGTTATTTCTGAGCGAACTAATTGATCAACTTGCTTATCTTATTCAATTCTGATGTAATTTTTCAGGAAACATGTGGTCTTTGGCAAGCTTGTGCAAGGGCATAATATATTGAAGAAAATTGAAGATGCGGGCAATGAAGAAGGACTTCCAAGCGTAACTGTTAAAATAATTAATTGTGGCGAACATAATGAGGGTGAGAATACCTTCCTATTTCATGGAGAATCCTAAGTTCTACCCTCAATGTGAACTATGTTATATGGATAATTAAATTATCAATCATCTGTTGAAAATTTCATGTTCAACTATCGAAATGCTGAAGCATAACTAATGTATTTTTCATTTGAGGTGAATGTGACATTTGCCAGCTGGTAATGTCATATTCAATTATTTTTAGTCTGTTGATTTGAACCTTTACCTTGCCTCATAGATGGAAAGAAGATGAAGAAATCAAAAAGGGGAAGAGACGGGTTTCATGAAACCAATAATCATGAACTGCATAGGGGGAAGAACAAAAAACCTTCAGGAGACAAAAGGAAAAGGAGAAAGCATTACTCATCAGAATCTGATAGTTCCTCAGATTCAGACATGACATCTTCAGAAAGTGGTTGTGATTCTGACTCAGATATATCTTCATCATCTTACACAAGTTCCTCCAGTGATGATAGAAGGAGAAAGAGAAAGAGATCCAGGAAAGATAAGCATAGGCATCGAAAAAGAAGAGACAAACATCGAGAGGAGAGACGAAGGAAACAAAACAAAAAGTCAAAGCATAGATCAAGAAGGTATAGATTCTGATTAAATGCTTAATTATGATTTACACGTCCCACATTCCAAATATTGATGGTTGCTTGCGAAGAACTTAAAATGGCCATGTAGTGTAGATCTTGTGGTTTATTTATTTTATTCTACAAGCATATTGATGTTGTGTTACTACATGAAACTTCATTCTTGCTATTGACATGAACATTTATATGCATTGAAGGGGTTATACTTTTTCTTAATCTAACAAGTCCTTAGCAGTTTCAAAAATTTGGCTGCCACTGAGATTGTTTTTGGTGTTAGGGAATTGACTACTCATACTGATTCAGACAGTGAAAGTAAGAACTCCGATGGTGAGAATTGTGGTGCTCAACTGAAAGATCAGAGGCATAAAGAACAATCTCAGGGATATGGTAACTTTTATAGTGATTCATGTTTTAGTTTATTGTGTACATGAAACATAGTTTATAGTTTAATTATACTTTTATGTTGTCTCTGAATAAACAAAATTCTAAAATATCAGCTACAATTTTGTAAAATGGTGACTCTTCGTAGACGGACTACTGGTCTAGATTTTGATTGCAATGTAGTAGAGTTGTTGCCTGAAGATAAAGACAGTCGGGTAACTATTTCGAGGGTATGGGGACTGCTTTTAATTTCCTAAACTTGTACTATTATGATAGGTATCACCACGATTACAGAAAAACACCAAGACAATATGATAGAAATAGGTAAAAGACTCAAATCTTATTATCAAGATGAACGTGTGCAAATGAGCAGAAATGCTCTACAATGCTTAGATGGGTTCGAGAGTCAGAGGCTCCTCCAGAGAGATCCCTCTCCTCTATCTAATTCTCATATTCTTCATAACTCCCTCCCCTTTACCTCATACTCCCCCATATACCTGAATGCCCCTACAATCAGCAGTCCCATGCTACGTCCTCTCTCTCCTCTAACTAATTTTCATACCCTGACCCCATTTTCTTTCTTCTAGAATACACATTCCATATTTTGGACCTATCGTGGTGTATCTCTCCATTTTTCTCCTCCTGCTGTACCAGCCCACTGTCGAGTGTCCTATCACAATACTTGGTAAATCTTTATTAGGAACAATACTGTTTCTGCCAATGTAGTAGTAACAGAAACAACAACACTTGAGGGACTTCCGAGAGGTCCTCACTCTCCACTCCTGTTTTCCTAGAATACACCCAACAACCTTTTTCCTCCTAACCCTCTGACTATTTATAATAGTCAGTTACATGAAAAGAAAAAGAAACATCTGCAGGAAGTTGTAACTGTCATATTCAGTCATTCTTCTTATCCCTCCTCTTATACACAATTCAAACCTGTCCTGACCCAACCTATCATATTACCTTGTTCATACTGAATTTATGAATACTTTTATTTCTTGCCTTCCATCAATTGATCAGTAACTGTAAGCTATGAACAAAATATGAAGTTTTCCTTAGAATTGGCAGTGTAAAGCAATTACTATTGTACTTTTTGTCGTGTCTGTCATGTAAGTTAATAAACTTGTTGCCTGTGTAAAAGGGCTATGCTATTGTATAGATTCTTTTACTATTTAAATTTTCTTCGTTTTCATTTTTTGGCTAATGTGCAATGTCATGTCTTCTTTTGTCATCCTTATTTTGTTGCAGCCGAAGGTCAGTATTCCTTAGTCGTGGAGAAAGAATTACCTCCCATGCACCTTAACAAGGAGAAATTGGATATGCTAGAGGAAGAATTCCCAAAGGAGTATGAAGAACAATGTAACAGTGGCACTCGAGCCAACTATAGATCTGACAGAAGTGAAAGGAGGCAGCCTGATGTGATGGATGATCAACCTGGCAAATCTAGGTCTACATTCCTTTCTTGTCACACATCAGTTATTTCTTATGCTTACATCTCTTCAAGATTTGGTATTTTATTAAAAGTTAATGAGCAGGAGTCCAAGTATGAGTATTAGTCCCCGGAGAGAGAGGAAAAGCCCAAGTTGTTCAAAGATGAGGTTGAGAAGAGGTCCAAGTGGCAATGGAAGCCATTGTGCTCCATCACAGAGGAGCTTGAGTCGGAGTCCGGTTAAAAGCACAAGCAAAAGTCCAAACAGAAGAAACATAAGTAGAAGCCCAGTGAGAGGTAGGAAGGGGAGAAGTTTCAGTAGAAGCCCTGTAAGATCTCGTGGACATAGAAGTGTTAGTGCAAGCCCTGTAAGATCCCTTTCTCAGAAGCACCAGAAGACTCCACCCAAAACAGCATCACGAAGATCAATCAGCAGAAGTCCTGGAAGATCCCTTTCTCAGAGTCGCGGAAGGAGTTCACGCAGAGTACCATCACGGACATCAATAAGCAAAAGCCCTGTGAGAAATCACAACCATAAAAGTATTAGTAGAAGCCCAAGATCTCGTGGTCGGAGAAGTGCGAGTGCAAGTCCTGTAAGATCCCTTTCTCGAAGCCAACAGAGTTCACCCAAAGCTTCATCACGAAGATCAATCAGCAAAAGCCCTGTGAGAACTCTCAATCATAGAAGTGTCAATAGAAGCCCTCTGAGATCTCGTGGTCATAGTCATAGAAGTGTCGGTGAAAGCCCTGTAAGATCTCTCTCTCGGAGCCATGGGAGGACTTCACCAAGAGCAGAATCACGGAGATCAATCGGTAGAAGCCCTGTGAGAACTGACAATCATAGAAGTGTAAGTAGAAGCCCTGTAAGATCTCGTGACCATAGAAGTGCTAGTGTAAGCCCGGTCAGGTCACTCTCTGGGGGCCACCAGAGGAGTTCATCTAGAGAACCATCACGAAGATCAATAAGCAGAAGCCCAGTAAAAGTGTCAAGAAAGAGTATAAGCAGGAGTCCAGTTAGATCATCTGCCAGAAACTCTGGCAGAGTTCCTCTAAGAAGTATTAGCCGAAGTCCAGTTCGAGTGCCAAGCAGAGGTAATCACCGCAGTTATTCTAGGAGTCCTCGTGGTAGGAGCTTGTCTAGAAGTCTTTCACCTGATGTTTCCCCAAAACGTATCAGAAGGGGAAGAGGCTTCAGTGAACGATACTCTTATGCTAGAAGGTATAGGACTCCCTCTCAATCTCCTGTGAGATCATACCGCTATAATGGAAGAAGCGACCGTGACAGGTAAATTTTTTAAGTTCTTTACAATCTCTAATTAGTCATCGTACTAAAATGTGGTATGTTGGGAGTTAAATAAATTTTGTACACTTTGTGCTCTCAGATATTCAGATTACAGAAGGTACTCCCCTAGGCGTAACAGGAGCCCACCACCACGCAGAAGAACCCCACCAAGGTTTTTCTTTTATTTACATGTTCTTCCATCCTCCTAAAACATCTACATTTCTCTATTGTTTCTTTAGGAATGAATTATTTCTCATCTGATTTGATTAATTTGTAAGATTTTTTCTGACGCCAAGTGTTTTTCTGTGTCATTTATTAATAACAATAGCACCGTGCATATATACTTATAGCTTATATGATTATGTGAAAATGTGTATATAGGTTCCGGAGTAGGAGGAGCAGGACACCATCTGTATCACGCAGCCCACCTTATAGAGGTCGACGATACAGTCGAAGCCGTAGCCCTGTCCCCAGTCGTTCCCCTATGGCCACTGATCGACGTCGTGGTGAGAGGAGACGGTCTTTGTCCCGGAGCAGGAGCCCTTCACGATCCAGGGCTTCGGTGGAGTCACAATCTCCACGAAAGAACAGCAGGTCAAGGTCCCGGTCCTCAGATGGAAAGAAAGGCCTTGTATCTTACGGAGATGGTTCTCCTGATTCAGATTAATGGTGAAATAGTAGTGAAATCGTCACCTTCAATGTTATGTTTGCTTGCTCAAATTCGCTTAACATCTCATAGTTTTCATTTATAAACCAGGTTTAGATCTTTCTTCTATTAACTTGAAAATGCTTGCTGAGAGATATAATAGTATTAGAGTATGCAAAGACTGTATATTTTTCAGTGTATCCCAAATGAGAGGGATTGCTCACTAGTTATTTCGTGATTGCATCTGAGTTGAATGAAGAAGTTTTGGCCTCTAAAAGTACTCTTGGTTAGTATTTTTGTGTGTATAGGAACCATGATTAGGATAGTTTCACAAATCTGACTCGCACACTAGTAGGAGTCTACATATGAAAAAACAAATGCATAAAATATAGTTGATTCTAATTCAAACTAGTAAACAATATTTTCATAATTCTAAAACAATCATGTCGATTATATAATTCAAATAACATCAAAGCACAAGTGCATACAATCACAACATAAATTAAGGTCATAATAACTAAGAGTAGAAAGATATCTTCAAGTTTCTCTAATCTTCTAATAATATCATCTTAACGGTCATTATCATCTTTATAACTGTTAAACCCTTTCTTAAATATTAAGTATGGATCACCAATTTTGGTATTAAAAACTATTTATTATGATTAAGTGTATCTAGAGTTAGATTAGTTGAACATGTTATGTAAGAAATATCTAGAATAGTCTTTTTACAATTATAAAAGACATTATTTGGAAACCAAATATGAGATAAGAAGTAATTCGGCGTTTACATTGTCTTAGTTATTATTCTATGATAGAAAAATGTTTCTAATGATAAAAACATGATGAAAGATTATAGAAAAACACAATCAAACATATAAATGTCTAAGTTAAAAGGAATCAACATGTCATCATTGTTATTTTTGCTACTTATTTCTAGTTTCTAAATTTTTTTTCTCTATATGTTATTGTGTGATGAAGATGATCTCTAAGATATTTTATAATGGATTGAATCAATATTAAAAATATATCACATTTATCTTAATTGTATGAAGATTGAGATTTGTTAATATTAAAATCTACTAACATTCTCCACGTGTTGCCAAAAGTAGAACGAAGATTTTAACTCATGGAGATTTTCTAACATTTTCCTAATTGGTGTATTTATCCAATTATCAATTAGAATAAAAAACCATATATATGAATCACGGTAAAACAAACATGATTTGCAATTATATGTGACTATGTTTTTTTTTTACAAAAACAAATAAAATTATCATCCGTTATTTATCATTTTGAGCCTTAAAAAATAAAATAAAATTTCTTTCAAACTATCTTGAATAAGGGTCACTCTCACACTAAATATTAACATAAAATTTGCATTTGTTTCATCCAACTGAACTAATAAGAAAAAAGAGTAAAAAAACTTGAAAAGAAAAAAAAGAGAAACAAAAGTTTGAAAATTAAACTAGATGAAGAAAATATAAAACATATGAACAAAGAGAAGTGAAAATAAATTTTGGGTGCAGCATTAGTAAAAATCCTTGTTCCAAAATAATCCTCAGATTTTTTATTCTTTTTTACTTTTACCATCCACTTCTTTTAACCTACTTATTTGCTTATTTGAATTCTCTATAAAAGTATAAAAGTGAACTTATTTAGGAGAGAGGGTGAAACCTCTCACTTTAAATAGCCATACCCAAATAGTCCTACAAATTGGTTTAAGAAATGGTTCTATTAAATGGGAGTGGCCAAAACTCATACTACCGTACTCCGTATTCAAAGATTATGATAAATTTGAAGAATTAACCCTAATTTTAAAGTCCATTTTGTCGAATTTTTATTCTCATATGGAGTAAGTAGTAGTTTCAACACCAGAACATTTCTTCTTCCACCCAGTAGTTTCTTTAAGAAAATATATGTTTTATTAAAATATTTTAAATTTTTTATTCTTTAAATTTGGGGTAAATCCTTAAATTTAAAAACATATTTAACTTTGAATTGCGAAAATCTAGAAAAATATTTGAATTTATAAATTATTTAAAATTTTTAGGTGATGTAATTAAAAAAACACATTTTATATTATACAATATGAAACATGCTTTTTATTACATAATTAGAAGCATACAATTCATAATATGTTAGGATGAGAATAAGTTAGATAGTATTTATTGCTATTCACCATGTATATTACAATAACATTATTAAATAATAATCAATTTTATGACCAACAACAATTTAGCATCTAATCTTTAATCTTTAATTAGAGATTAGTTTAGAAACCATTTCTTTTGGTAATCAAAGTCCAGATAGCTAATGTTAGAAAATTAATTTAGAGAATAATTTTTGAAACTATTTTAGTTACTAATCATTTTTAGTTTATAAATTATTATCTAAATTGTTTACAATTTTCTTGTAGTCACACACACACACAAATATAGTTTTTTTTAATCAAATATTAAATTATTTAAAAGTAGGGTACTTAAAATATAAATTTAGATAAAAAGTTAATTTTAAAATATTGATACAAATAAATTTAGTTTTTGTAATAAACAAATCTTAATGAGTTGTATTCCATTATAAACTCTAAAAAATCAATCTTTTTAAAAATATTTTGAAGTCTTAATAAAAAAATATGTATGTAACATCTCATTTTAGCATCTTAAAACTAATAAAATATGGTGTTTCATTATAATATTCAAAAATAGGTAATCCAATGTATATTGTATATTAATACAGTCATATTTGATAGGAGTACAAATATCATGCATATTCATTCTTAATCTATTATACTATGCTTCTATCACCAAACTATACCTAACAAGATCTAATGTCGCTCGACCACCCAAACTGATGGTGCCTCAATAGCAAGAGCTATCATTACACCTACATCTTCATCTGCTCACACAAATGGGTGATCATTGCAAAAGAAAAGACAAACGACACAAGACACATAGTGCAAGGGTAAGCTAACCGATAAATTATACAAAAACACTTTAAATCATTTCATATACATATAAGTTTTATTTCAAAATATACAACACAATCATTCAACATGTCATATTATAAATCAAACTCTTCTAGACTCAATATCATCCAGATACATGCTCTAAAGTCAGATTAGTGAAATCATGCACTTGTGATGATATAACCTGCTCTCCCAAGCTGTTCTCCTTGAGCTACCACACAGGGTTAATCCCTTTTACAACCATAAGAAAAATGAAACCAACCTTATGACAGGATCTCCTCCTACTCTCACCACCTATGATGGACGTCCTTGGTGTAGGAGAGGAAAGAGATCCATGGAAGACACCAAAAAGAAGATGAAATGCAGCGGAAATGAAGATAAGAGCAAGAAGAGCTCTAGGCAATGGAGGTTTTTGGTGAAGATGAAGAGTAGAAGTGAAGCTATGGTATGGAAG
>Ga0214545_1008769_pt1 | contig 15868 bp, 12 predicted proteins | sample CNSS4metaG_FD_160064 | JGI IMG/M metagenome (GOLD analysis project Ga0214545, IMG submission 160064) | Root nodule microbial communities from cowpea collected in UCLA plant growth center, Los Angeles, California, USA - CNSS4 | ecosystem: Host-associated > Plants > Roots > Nodule | place: USA... | reverse complement strand
CTGTTGGACGGTCATTAGATCTTCGTTCGCGCTGCTCTCACAACGTCCGCCGCACAATCCATCACCAGAGGGCGCGGCAAACCCAAAGCTCCCACAGGAGCGCTCGTAACCAGCGAAACCTCTTCTCATCAATTACATAGGCAGGCGGGTATTCCGATGCAGGTTTGCCAACTGCGCCAAGTCTCCACTTTTCCTGGGCCTCCGCAAGGGGCACGAAGCAGTGGGCGTTGAGGCATTCGGCCCGGAAGCGACCGTTGAAGGCTCGATGAAGGCGTTGTCGGTCGGCTTTCCGAGCCGCAAGAAGACCAGGGTGGCGCCGCGCTGACGGCCCAGGTCAAGATCGCGCGATACGAACTCGCTACCTTGATCGACGCGGATCGTTGCCGGGAATCCCAACTTTAAGTCGAAAGGCCCCGAGGCACCGTCGCTACCGCTGAAGTTAAGGCATGTGGCGTAGGCCGTTCTCTTGTTTAAGCGCAAGCACGCGCACGGCTCTCAATATGATTGAGAAGGGCTATGGGACTCTTGGCGCAGCTGTTCGTCTGGTATTTCTTAAGGGCGGCTCCCCAAGCAGTTTCTAGGTCAAACCCCAGGTACCGGACGTTTCCGACAACAAGTTTATGGCTGTCGGGATCACCGATCGCGCAGGAACAGGGATAGAGGTCGCCGTTTGTAGAGAGATAGCCCGAAGCGAAATGACAGTTGCATTCGGTGAATCGAACGTTCGGTGGCTGCCTTGCCACTTCGACGAGAATTGGCGTTAGCAGCTCAAGGCGCGTCGAGGCCTGTGCAGCCATTGCGATTAGTGCCGTCTGAAGTTCTCTAACTTCCTCAGCCGAGTCCAAACATGCGTCTTCGTAGTCGAGAGCGGCACCTGCGGCGAACATCGGCATGATTCTTAAAGTGTCGATCCCGATCGATGACAATGTGCGATAGGCATCCAACGCCCCATGGATGCTGTGCCGATTCACAATCATCCTAGCCTGCACCAAGGCCCCGCAATTAACTGCTTCTGCCATCTGCCGGAGTGCCTTTTTGTGAACTCCCCGCTTCGTCTGAATGCGGTCAAGCGCCTCCGCGCTTGCAGCATCAATATTGAATTGGAAGGCGAGCTTCTCGCGATCGTCGAAGATTGATGCCACATCACGAATTGGAACCTGACCAAGTCCCCCAGTGTTCAACTGGACATGAATGCCTCGTCTGTTTGCAGCGTGGGCCATCAGGGCCGCAGAGCGCGGAAACACGACTTTGAGAAGCGGCTCACCACCGGTTACGATGACTTTTTCCAACCTATGTCGTTCAACGAGGAGGTCTACAAAATTAGTGATTTCCCTGATAGTCAACTGTGATGGATCCCGGCGTCTCTTGGATTGATATCTATACTGTTCGGGAACATAGCAGTGCTTGCAATGAAGATTGCAGTGGGAGGATACACTTATTTTGACTTTGCCAAAAACGAGCGGAGGCAAGTTGCGAAACGGCATGAGGTCCTTCCAACTTTTGATTATTAAGGGCTAGCAGGATTTATGCCAGCAGGAGGCGCCGGAATGTTGATGGCTTTTGGGGCACAATGTCGCGGCCGAAACACCCTGTTGAGTTCTATACATCGTCCTTTCGAGCGGAAACACGCTCCCCATGGCGATTCAGAAATCGCGAGAAACCGCCGAGGTCGCGAGCTCTGCACTTCTTGACAGCAGGTCAACATACTAATTCCGGACGCGCCGCGGATCACGCGCCACAAGGGGCGCGCGTCGGCCGCATGCAACCATAGAGGTCGTGTTCGGGAACCACGTCGGACGTGGCAGGACCTGATCTACCCGCCACTCGGCAGTCCTACGAACTCGACGTAAATGCGCTCGCCGCCTGCGGCAGCTTTGTATCCGGGCGGTCAACGGAGCACATCATTCCAGTACCCAGCACGTGCACCTGCAAGCTAGGAGAAGCTTTGTGACAATCACGTACATTTCTTCCCGGAGTGCAAATTCAAGCGGATCAGGTCTTACACGGAGAGAGGGCCGGGCCGCGTCGCCAGTGTTGATCTTCTCGTCAAAGGCGCACCACCATCGGCGTCGTCAATGCCCGCTAGATCCGTGCCATCGAAAGCAGGGTTGACCTACATGGGACATGAGCCGTGCGGTGGAGACACTGACAAGAGCGTGAGAAGTCCGGGGCAGGCCCCGCAATCGAGGGCCAGAAGGCGGCGTCTCCATTGGATCGACAAAAACAGGTCGCCCACGACCGTACCTCAGGACCCCTTTGGAGATACAAAGCGTCCTGAGTGAGAAGCTGCGCCGTGCTTTCGATGAGCAGTTCCGGAGCGACGGAATTGGGACGGTGAACCCTGAGGGGCGCGCCTAATCCTTGCCTTGGGGCGAAAGGGTTTCTGGCCGCTTGATCGTGCTTTTCCGCAGGCTTTGTCACGTTGGGTCCTTCGACAACTCCGAGGTGCTGCCAGCGGTGCACGTCGACGGACAAAGTTTCGGGTCGTCAGAACCGCGCTTCGGCGAGATGAACAAGTTGGGATCCCACCCTAATAGTGCCTCCCGGGCTCCAAGAAAGCGGTGTACTCCAACGGCAGTATCCGAAAGCGACAAGACATGTTCAGTGTTTGACCTAGGCTATAGTGAGCCAGCACAAGGCAAAAGACGGTGCCGGGTGCAATGCCCTGGCCGTTATAACCGGTGAAGGCGATCACATTTCGGTCTAGCTTGCGGAGGCACGGCAGGTTGTCCGAAGTTCGCCCGATCGTGCCGAGCCAGCCGGATTCGAAAAGCAGATGACGGAGGAGCGGAAACAGCCTGCGCAGGGACCTCACAGCCCAGGCCCGGTGAACGCACGCACCAATGCTTGAAAGCCGCGACGCTCCCGAACACGACCAGAGCGGTCGAAGCGAAAGGAGGAGAGAATACACGGGTGTTCCACGCCCCTTGACCGTCGGGCAGATTGAGGCCTTCAAATTGTCTGGTAGGGGTCGCGTGGCAAGATTGACGTAAAGGCAATCGGATCTGCTCCTGCCGAATCTGTGACCAGGGTCCCTTGCCGTAAGCATCGGTAGCGATGATCACCCACTCGGCATTCGTAGACCCCGTTGCCGCGCCAATCGTCTAGCGCGAAGCGGTATCGCTGGCGGCGATGACTTCGATCTGAGTGAAGACCCTAACTCCAGCCGCGAGAGCGACTCGACACAGGCCGCGCACGTAAGTCAACGGCTCTATCGTGCCCGGGCGCTTGTCAAGCAGCGCACCAGTGTTGTTTTCGCCGCCGATTTTCTTCCGCGTCTCGTCCGCTTTGATCACGACTACTGCAGTAACGCGCTTGTCCCATTGGCTCTCGATTTCCTGCAAACCCTTGCGTCCAACGGCACAATGCAGAGTACCGGCGCGCTCAGCTTCGCATTCATTCGATGAGCCGTTCACCCAATGGCGAGCCCAGCACTTCTACTAGGACAATGGGGATGCTCCACATGCCTGCGTTAACCAGCCCGCCCCCCGAACCGCCAAAACCCTATTTTGGATACTTCTAGCACAGCGGCCTGCACACCTCTTAGCAAGATGTAGGGCGGCAGAAAGGCCGGTGTAGCCCGACTCAATCACACAAGTCGGCTCTGCGTCGCCCACAAGCATGCCGGTATAAGGCGCGGGTGGAGCAGTCATCTCCCGCAGTCCGTGCGATCCCAGATTATTTCTCATATGCTCGGCCCTTCCTTTTGGCTATCGCCCTCGATGCTTTCAGTTTGTGATCGACACCGCAGCAGTCAAGCATGACGTCCGTTCGCAACGCGTTTCTTTGCTCAACATGCAAGACATCGACGCTAACCGCCTCCTCGCGTGAAACTAAGCCTTAGCTGCGCACTTGCCTTGGGCGGAGCTCAACCAGCGCTCAAGAACCTCGTGTACTTGAAATCACCCTCGGCGGCTTGTCGGCTGCTAATGCTTCATCGACTTACTGCAGGTCCTCCTCGCCAAAATGTCGATATCTGGGATATTCATCACCAGCCGGAACGGAGACTTCTGAATAGATCATCATCTCTGCAGGAAGACCTCGGACGTCTTTCTGTGAAACAGTCCACCCGCCGAATATTCCGGCTCGTCTTCGAAAGCGGCAATTCGCAAGAGGGCCCGCAAGCACGACCAGATCATCTTTGGCGACTCCCATGATCGAACTGAAAAGATTACTACGCTCCTTCTGAGATTTCGCGCCCGCGGCCGCGGCTCTGTCACAAAGCAGCACGATCTCTTCCCAGGAAAGGTCAGTACGCGCTCTAGGCGGACTTGGGAACTGGAGGGCGAGCTCGGAGCATAGAGGAACTCTTACAAGACTGATAAGGGCGGCAGCAAGGGTCGCCTGGCCAGCACCTGCGTCGAGCGGCACGGGAATTTCTGCGCGCCTGCTCGCGGGAGCCACTACGCTTGCGGTGACGCTGGGACTGACCGCGCCCCCACTGATGACTACCTTCGATCATTCACGAAATGAAAGGAGCAACACCATTTGTCCGCCAGTTGGGCACGCACTCGGCTCGCACATGCAAATATCCTACCCACGACACTGCGGCGTGGCCATTCCTCTGGAGAGCGCGGCTAGCAGACAACCGCGCTGACCGTATACCGGCGGCACTTTGGGAGTCCCCGCGCTCTGCAGCAGTACTCATCATTGCGTGCCCACCGATCTCATCCCTCGGGCAAGTCGTCCAACCAGCAGGCATCTTCCACGTGCGGCCGGGAAAAGATCCTTCCGATCTTTTCGGGCATCTTATTTTGATGATATCGCATATACACGCGGCCATCATCTCCCAGATCGAGGATCTCGATCTTGCCCGTGTAGTGGGACATGATGTATTTGAATGTCTTCTGGATGCCGCTGAGACGTTGGTTGATGCCGCGCGTAATCTCTAGTCCGCGACGCAATGAAACCTGGAAGTGCGAAGCGCCCTTGACCGGCCTGCCCTGAAAAAGATAGTAAGCCCGCACTCCGATTTGATGACATTTGGCAAAGGTCGCCGCCAACACCTCGGGATCATCATTGACTTTCGCGAGAAGAACGGACTGATTGAGGAATTGTACGCCCTGTGCGCGCAAGGACCGAATTTGGCGCACCGCATCGCTCGAAATTTCACCGATGTGATCGAAATGTGTAACGATTATAGCAGTCTTACCCGTTTTTGGAGTCGTTGGAACAAGGCCGGTAGAGCGGAATCGTCAAAACGCTTGGGCTCAAAGGCCACCATTTTCGTGCCGAATCGAATTGACTCCAAATGTCTGATGGGCAGCAAATGATCAAGAATCTCATTGAGCTTGGCGGTGCTGAGCACGAATGGGTCGCCTCCAGATAGCAGCACGTTCGTCATTTCTGGGTGGTCGCGAATATATTGAGCAACCCTTGCGAAATCGGGTGCAACTTCATCGGACTCCTTGCCGACTAGGCGCTTGCGAAAGCAATAGCGGCAATATGAAGCGCATCGGCGCGTTGCAAGCAACAAACCGGTCTGGGGATACTTATGCTGGAGGCTGAGCACGACCGTGTTATCGTGTTCGCCGCTCGTATCTAAACTGCCACGACTCTCGAACTCCTGAAGTGAGGGCTCCACAATGTTTTTAAGCTGCTCGTAGTAAGCACCGTTGGTAATCTGATTGCGGTAGTATTTCGTGACATGATGACGGGTGATGTTGCTGGCTTGCAATTCACCCTCAGTGACGACCCGCCTCCCTTCGATGAATTTCATGACATGCCCTCTAACGGGCAGGGAATTAGCTGCGCTCGTCATTGCTACATCTTGTCCTATCGTGATGAGCTGCGTCCTGACCCGCAGGCCATTTACTCACAGATGGGACACGGTGAACAATGTATCGAAGCCTACTTAACTTGGTATGGAAACTTGGAAGCATATGTTGACGAAGCGGCGTCGGCAGGTAGCTGCTAGCGACAGCGGCGGCGCGCTCCTGAGCTGTGGGGGATCGCTTCCGCACGTTTTTCGGCGCCTCACCGGTCTCGTCCGACGAGCTGACCTGACGCCAATCACCAACGCTTTCGGTTGTTCCAATAACGATCAGCTTCCGATTCATCCGAGCAATAATCCGGCCGATGCTGGCTTCGGAAGAGGACGTCGGCGGCACATCCGCTCGCTGTACCAATGAGCGAACCGCGGCAGGTAATCACACTCGTCATCACGCTGGAGCCAATACTCACCGGTCCGATGAACATCTCTAATCAGGCCAAGAAGCACTCCCAATTCCTCCTGGCCGAATATGTCGGTCCCATCGCCTGAGCTCAGCGAACTGACGGCGCATGATAAACAGCGCAATCATTCCGGCGCCTAGCTCCGCGATGGCTTGACTGGCCAACACTCCGCTGAAGCCAGAGATGACGGGGAATACCATTACAGCCGGAATGAAGAGATAATGCCTCGCGAAACACACAACCGCGCTGAGACGCGCTCTCCCGAGCGATTGAAGCATCGCCGTGACGACACTCTCAACACCATACAGCCCAAAAAAGAGATGGAAGACGGTGCAGGCAGAAACGGCAATCTCCCTGACGCCATCGCTATCGCTGAACAGGCTGACCAAAGGTCGGGCAAAAATCATAACGGCCGCGGAATATGTAACTGAAAGAGCGACAGTCACAGAGAGCATGACCTTTGCAGCCCTCAGTACACGAGCAAAATCGCGTGCGCCCCAGCCAAAACCCAGGATAGCTTGAGAACCCATACAGAAACCGCTGATAAGCAGTGCGCCAATCGTTAAGAGTCGTACGGCTATTCCCACGGCGGCGATGGACTCTTCGCCGAAGGGCGCAGCTGCTCCGTACAAGAGCATAACGGCAATAGCAGATAAGATGCTGGTCATGGTCGCTGGCGCCCCCACGAAAGCGATCTGTCTGATGGGATCCGCTCGCAACGAGATGTGAGATATCCTGACGAGGACGGTTCCGTCTCGCTTAGTAAAATACGCGATATAGAGGCTAATAGCCGCAGTCTGAGACACAAGCGTTGCAATAGCGGCGCCTCGCACACCAAGGTCCAGCACGGATATGAGCACCGGATCAAGGACAGCGTTCAGGATGAAGGCGGTCATCATCGTCCACATGCTGAATCGTGTGTTGCCTTCGGCTCGGACGATGAAGCCGTTGACGATGTTCATAAGCATCAAGGTGCATCCGAACAAAAGTGTCGTCGCGTAGTCGAGCGCCAGGGGCATGATGGTTGGAGTTGCGCCGAGCGCTAGGAAGATCTCTCGCATGTTTAGAAACAGAGCGACTGTGACGGTGATGCCGATTGGCGCGGCCAGCGCGAGAGCGGTACTAGCGCCTCGACTCGCCTCCAGGTACTCACCAGCACCAAGATGACGAGATATGAACGACGCTGCTCCAACACCTATCCCCTGTCCGGCCGCCGCGAGCAGGACCACGATCGGCAAGGTCATGCTGACAGCTGCGATCGCCTGCGCGCCGAGTGCGCCAACAAAGATTGCGTTGACAACCTGCTGCAACGCATTGATCGACAGGCCAACAACAGACGGAATGGCGAGCCGTAGGATAAGTCTGAACAGACCGGGGTCTGATAGATCGATGCGCGCGTTCTTGTTCGGCATCACATCGTGATCGGCCTCGGCGGCGAATTCCGCATCGGGCTCATTCATGAATGAAGGTGTCCCGAGATCTTCCGAATTTCGCTGATCGTCTGCAACAGCTCCCGTTGCAAGTCCGTGCAAAGATGGCGAGTCACCTCATAACAGCGGTCAGTCCGATCTTGATCCCGCCAGTACCCAGCGCTGAGACAGCGGCCCGCGATGCACAGTTCGCCGGGGGCTCCAACAGGCACTCTCTTCAATCGTGAATCGAGCACGTAGAGTTTGACGTTGTCGATTGGCCGCCCCACCGGCACAAGCGCCGAATTGTCACCGGCATCCGACGTTTCGTGCACGGCTGCATTGGACACACATTCCGTCGCACCATAGAAGTTCCACAACGGCACGCCCGGAAAAGACGCACGCCAGCCGGCGGGCAGCGAGGAAGGCATTGGTTCGGCGCTGCTTGTGACCAATCTCAGGGCGGTCCTTTGCGGTTGCCGTTTCTGGGACCCAATGAGACTGGACAGGACTGGCGGAGAGGCAAAAAAGCGTGTCACGCGATGTTTTGCCAAACTGCACAACAACAGATCCGGATCTAGCACCTGCCCTTGGGTGAGGATCAGCGTGGGCACACCTCTCAGAAGCCCACCAAAATACTCCCAAGCGGACGCAACAAGACAGGCGGACTTCTGGACAACCATGACGTCGGTGCCATCGAAGGGAAAGCACCGCCACATCCAGTTCAGCCGGTTGAGAATGGCCGCTTCCGGTATAAGAACCCCCTTCGCCCGGCCTGTTGAGGAAGACGTGTATATGATGCTCGCAATTCGGTGATGTGACGGCGTGTCGCTGGATTCGAAACTATCCGTCAGCGCCCTGCACCTATCTAACGTCAATAGACAAATCGAAGGTATGTCAAAGCCAGTCTCCGTGGTATTTGCGTGAACCAACACCTTTTCCTGACTATCTCGCACGATATGTTGGATCCGATCAGGCGGATAATCCGACGGTTTCGGCACGACAATAGAGTGCAAAGCTCGCGCCGCCAGCATAACCGCGGCAACGTCAGGCGGCCGGTCGACCAGCATGGCGACCATATCGCCAGCGCCCACGTCCAAATCCCGCAGGAAGGACCTGATAGCTGCTACGCGCTCACGCAGCTGGCCGAATGTGACTTCCCCGAACTCGCCAAAATATGCTACCTTGCTGTGATTGGAGACACTGATCTGCTCGAAGGCTTCTACAAGCAGACATTCAGACTCATATGGTTGCCTGGACCCCTCGAGCGAGTTCAGTAGAGTGACGTCTGACGCGCTGAGGCAGCTCAGCTCCTCAATGGGCACAAGCGGTTTATCAACGCAGGCGGCAATCAGACAGCGCAGATTGTTGGCCATGCGAATAGCCAGATCACTCGAGAATATGTCTTCCGCATACACCAGCTGGAGCGCAATTTCATCGCCGTGATCTTGCGCGTACAATGTTAGGTCGAATTTGACATAGCCTGTGTCGTACTCGCGGAATGTCAGAGCCAACTCGTCCCGACCAACGGGTTCGGCGGCCTCGGAGTACATGTTGAACATGACCTGGAAGATCGGTGATCGACCCGGTTCGCGACATAACCTTGTATCCCTGACCATCCATCCGAATGGATAGGCCGAATTTGCGATGGCATCGCTGACTAGGCCCTGGATGCGCGTGGCATGAGCAGCAAAGGACTGACCGGCATCGATCGCGGCACCGATCGGCAGCATATTCAGGAAAAAGCCGATCATGTCGGCGCTGCCAGGTTGATCCCGTGCAGCGTGTGGCATGCCGACGACAATATCGTCCTGACTGCTATACATTCGTAGCAGCAGCTGGAAGCACGCCAGCAGTGTTGTCGACGTGGTGCAGCTATTTTGGCGCGCGAATTCTCTTACGCGACTGGAGAGATCGCTGCCGAGCAGCACTGGATGCGAGGCGCCGCGGTATGAATTTGTTTGCCGGCGCGCCCTTCCAAGCGAAAGCACCGGCGGATCATCACCAATCTGACGACGCCAATAGTGACGTTGGCTCTCCAGCCCCTCTGGAGAAACGTGTTGTTTTTCCCATGTCGCGTAGCCTGAGAGTGACGCACGGTTATCTGGCCAAGGGGCCACGGCATTTAAATATCTCTGCTGAAGATCTCTGAGCAGAACAGAAATCGACCAGGCATCGAGGATGATTTCGTGCGCGGTGATCAATATGAGATGATTGTCAGGACCAAGCCGGACCATGCGCGCGCGAAACAAGTGGCCCTGTCCGAGATCGAAATTGTCTTTCAGCTCCGTTCGCCGAAACTGTGCGATGAGCTCCTCAGCCTCGGAGGAGGTGAGATGAGATACATCGATCAATTCAAGATTGGTGCATGGCGGAGCATCAAAGCATTGAACCGGACCGTCTTTGTCGATAAAGCGCGCCGAAACTGCCTGGTGGGAATGAATGACCTCGGTCCAGGCGCGATTGAACCGAGCTAAATTGATGGTTCCCTTAACCCGCAGCCCGCCTTGAATGATGTAGTTCCTGGCAGATGGATCGAGCTGCGCCAAAAACCAAAGGTGCTCCTGGAGGTGCGTCAGAGGTGATCGGTTTCGCTTTTGGCATGTCAAGGCCGTGCATGGATTGAGCTCAGTGCGAGCCTCGATCGAAGCGGCAAGAGATCGAATTGTGCCATTCAGGACCAGTCTGAAATCCGCTCTCACTCCGAGCAAGGTCTGCAACTGTCCCAATATAAGCATTGCGCGGAGCGAGTCTCCGCCGAGGCTTATGAATTGGTCATTCACACCTATGTTCTCTATACGCAAAATGCCGGACCAGATTTGACGTAGCCGGAGTTCGAGGTCTGATTGCGGGTCCTCGAAGGGCGTTGACAATAACGGCCGAACACTCCCCGGGTCAGGCAATGCTGCAAAGTCGACCTTTCCGTTCCTGGTCAGTGGAATACCGCTGACGTGGATGATTCTTTCCGGAAGCACGTAGCTGGGGAGTGCCTCAGCAAGAAACTTCTGAAGATCGCTTTCCGCCAGTTCAGCTGGAGCCGACACATACGCAACCAGCCGCCGCGATTCGGCTTGCGCCTCCGACCCAGCTATATCTCGCGCCGTAAGCTTTACACCGGCGCAGATCGAGGCGACTGCGACGGCGCCATGCACCAAGGGATGAGCGGACAAACGAGCTTCGATTTCTCCCAGCTCGATTCTGTGCCCGCGAATTTTAACCTGACGATCCCGTCGACCGAGACATTCCAAAAGGCCGTCGGAACGGAGGCGCCCAAGATCACCTGTCCGATATAGGCGCCGGAAGGACAGGTCGTTCGAGAACGGGTTTGGCTCAAACGCATCCTTGGTGCGGACATGGTCATTGACGTAACCGGCAGCGACACCGACGCCGCTAACACAAATTTCGCCGACTTCTCCTACATTGCAGAGCCGTGGTCCGACCGCGACATAAACCTCAACGTTTTGAATTGGCCTGCCGATCGGCACATAAGGCTCGGCCAGCGCAGGCGGCACGGAAACCAGATGATGCGTCACGCCGTCTGCGCACTCGGTCGGCCCGTAATGATTGAGAATGGAAACGCGGGGATATAAGGCAAGCCACGCACGCGCCAATCCGGGCGTTAGAGGCTCTCCGACCGTAGAAATAATCCGCAAGCCGTCCATGCCTCGCTCTGCCGCGGCAAGCGATCGCAGATACTCAACAAACACTGCCAGCATCGACGGAACGAGTTGGACGACGGTAGCACCGCATCGTTGAATGGCTTGAAGGAGCGATGAAGGCGATCTCAGTGTCGGATCATCGATGATCGATGTAGAGGCTCCGACGCAAAGCCCAGAAAGAAGCTGCCAAAGCGAGATGTCAAAGCAGTGCGATGCCGTTTGCGCGACGCAATCCGTCCGAGTGAGACTTAGGGCATCGATCTTTGCCGCCAAATGATTATTTAGGCCGTCGCGCTCGATCATTGCGCCCTTAGGCTGGCCCGTCGAACCAGACGCAAACAGAATATAGGCAAGTCCATCCACATTCGCGGATGGCACAACAGACGAGGTCTGCACTGGGCGCAGTGCCGCCTCCGCCTCTATAGCTACGAATTGAGGAGCTACTTTGCTGCTCTTCTGGAATAGGCTGAACGAATGCGGCTGGTCTCGGCCCATCAACAAAGCGCAGCGGCTCTGCTCGATCATGAATGATGTACGGGAAGCCGGCAGCGATGGATCGAGCGGTAGGTACGTTGATCCAGCTTTCAAAATTGCGATGACCGCCGTCGCCCAGTCGAGGTCCCGCCCTCCCCAATAGCCGACAACCGCGCCGCGAGCACCCTGCTCTCGTAAGGTCCTTGCAAGGGCATCCGATCTTGATCGTAGCTCCTCATATGTGAGTTCGTCTGCGCCGTGCCTCAGCGCAACTCTCTCCGGATCCGAACCTGCAAGCCGATTGATCGCCGTGACCGCGTCAACCGGTTGACGTTCCATAGACTTCTTCTTGCCTGATTGATTTTCCGTAGGCACGTGCCCCGCCATTCGTCGCCTTCTTCGGCGCCCAAATCGGAACGCCGGAGCTCGTCATCGACGTGTGCATGCGCAGCCACCCTGATTCCGCACGTCGTAAGGTTTTGTCCGTATGACCTTCTCGATGTTCGCTTCTGGCTCAATGATCGGCAGAGGAACAGGAGGACGCTAGGACCCCGCGGCCACTTTGGCACCTACCTACTCTTGTAGTGGACCGGCTATCGTCTGCATGTCACCCGCAATCAACGCGCCCACAGGCTTGTTACGGCTTGTGATTAGCGTGTCCGATTTCCCGGCACTTGAGCCGGCACCACCAACCCATCGAGAGCGTGTTGCCCACCCCGATACAGCTTGTACGGACGAAGGGCTTCTTACCGTAACCACCGCCAGACCGATGGTGTTCAAGCCGGTGATCGCCGCAACAAGGACCCGGCGCCGCCTCAGCATTACAACGAGTTATCGAAGCTCGCAGCAGCAGTCCCAAGCATGGCCTTGAGTTGTCATCCAAGTGCTGGCACCGGCAAAGCGCCCGATCACCTCGTCACCTAATCCGAATAGCTCCGGGAGATTGATTTATGACTATGGATAACGCGAGCTGGAAACTGAGGCGTCGTATCCTCGCGTAGCGCCCCCGGCGGCGAGCACAAACCGCTCTGGATGGACGCAGGGCATATTTCCCGGGCGGCGAACGGTTGAACGGCTGGCCATCGCAGGGACGTATGGCTCACGGAGACTTCGATCGACAGAGACGCAGCCTGCCCAGGGGCGGCCTCTTGCGTGAGGATTAATCCATCGCAATGCGCTCGCCAGACTTGCTTGATGAGCTACTCGACCACTTTCCACGGCCTTTGCGGTCTCGGGCGCGGCATATTCCTTTCCGCTCAGTTATTCGGGCCGGTCAATTCAACGATGCTGGACTGCATGAGCAGCATCATACGCGCAACAAATCTCAGCCTGCTGATGCTGCGAACGGCGAGCACTAGTTCGGCTTGTGCGGTCTGCTCACCGTATTTCCAGGCGCCATTTGTTCCCCCCAGGCAGTCCGCCGGTACTAGATGTGATTGCGACCTTAGTGGGCTGGGGGAGACTTTAGATGTTTCGCGTTAGGTTGAGATTTTTTGTCCGCCAGACAACGCGCAACCTGGTGGCAGGTTTGGCGGGGCAGTGCCAGCGCTCGCATGAAAGGTGGCCGATGTCACGAGGCCTAAATGCCGCAGCGGGATCTCTCCTCTGGCGATCGTGACCGCGGCAAGGCCCAACATCACGTCCCGGTTGATGCCGAAATGAAGGCGATACAGCCACCAGATTGCGCAGCACCGGTCGAGATCAGAGAGTGCCCGAGCGCGCTTTATTGCTGCTGCGACCCGCGCTATTGGCTTCATGACACGTCTCATCTGGAAACCTGAACGTCTCGGGACCAGTGCTCTAAATTTGGTGAGTTTTTGATCCGTGACCGTCGGCTGTCGCGCGCATGCGTCAGCAAAGGATTGTGAGCTGAGGTTCATGTTTGCCATGGCATTGCGCGTCTCGAAGCTTGATGGGAACACGCATATGTGCATCCGACCTCTCCGTAACCTTACGATGCAAGTCCTGCTTCCCAAACACCCAGATCTGGTAGTGACAATTGACAGCCCTCTTATGCGGTAGTTACGCGGTGACGCGCGTTAGTTCGCAGACCAGATGCTGTCGCATCACCCCGATCGGAGTCGATGGCGTTGGCTGCACCTCGGAAAAACGGCCTAGGCTCTGGCGGCGCGGGCTCGGAGCTATGTGATATCGCCTCAACTTATCGATGGCCGGTTCACAATCTGACCTTTATTCGCGTCTGATGAACCCGCTCCTCGCGACTGGCCGTTATTTGGAGACGGTGATCCACTGCGACTTCCTGCCGCTGTGGGGATGCGATCAACAAATGGGTATTCGTCATTTGAACAACTCGTCGGCCGACCACCTAAACCGATTGACAGGCGATATAGCCAGGGTATACGGCAACGCTGCCCGCCCACAGCACTGGTCCGGTTACGGTCGACACCACGTTGCGCAGCCTGATGTGGCCGAACTTAGCGCGCAACACCCACTCTCTGAAGACGATCCTTCAACTGAACAGGCTACTAATGCATTATCATGTTGTGCGCACACGCATGCTCTAAGACCAATTTTCTAATCGCGATGATCGGGTTCGTCGAAGTCTGCCCTTGCCCCGCCTATACCGCAGAGAAAGTGCTTTGTGCCAGGCTTGAGAGCGATCGGTTTTCATTTTTGACTGCGCGCGCTGATGAGGCGGTCAGCGGCCGTCAGCGGGCATGGTCCCCAATCGGCCACAACAGCTGCTGTTCGTTTGTGAATTGCCGCACAGGCTCTTGAAAAGCTAGCGTGAGTACAGAGCCGCTAGGGCTAGCGAGGCGTGGTAGAGACAGCGCCATTACCAGAATGGGACAGCGCCGAGTCACGTTCCTGCTACCCCAATCTGCAGCGCAGGCGCGGCAGGGACAGCGCCGGTCCAGCCCCAACCGACCGGCGCCGAGTCGCGCCCGCGCTGCTTTCGGCGTCGGAGAAACGACCCTGGCGCACCGCGCGTGTGGTCTTTCAAGCGATCTCTTCCCTGCCCCTCGACTAACACCGCCAACATTCTTCATGAGCGGCAGCGTGGAGTCTTTTTCATGCAGCGGAGCGGTTTAGTATGCTGGGCATCTCCAATTTCTCCGCGAGGTAGCGGATCAGCGTAGAAAGCAGCGGACGATCCAACCAATTCAGGTAGGTGATTGGCAGTCGTACTAAGCCTACAACTTGGCGGCACTCTAGACGGGCGAGGTATCAGCGTTCATACGGAATGGGGCAAGGTGGTGCCAAAGTTACCGGCGCGTGGCAGGGACAGCGCTTTGCAGGGATTGAGCGCCGAGTCACGTCGCCGGTGACCCTTGAGGTCGCTGGTGCGGCAGGGACAGCGTCTTTGAAGGCTTGCCCACAAGTATAGTAGGTGCCCCGCGGGACCTCTCGGCAATACCACTTGGTAGCATGGCGAGGGGCTTGCCACCTCCCTGGAGCAAAGCCGGCCAGCGACACAGACTCTTGCGGCATCTGCCAGGAACAGCGCTTTCAGGGTTTCACTACCCGATCGCCGAGCCACCCGCTAGTTCGCTAGCATAGCGGCTAGCAGGAGCAGCATCGGATTCTTTCCATAGCGCCAGTTGCGTCTGCGCTGCTCTCCGTGTTCTGGAACAACTCTTTCCAGACACCCTCGTTGTTCGTGGGCCCGCTGGGCAACATCGAAGTCTCTCAGCTGAGTGACCTTGGGGTATGCCGGCCCGCGGCGTTCGAATGGCCCGGACAACGCCCAAGCCGAAACCTCTCAGCTAGTCTCAAGCGCGCCGAATAGCGGTTCGTTCAGGCTCATACATCATGGGTAAAGATACGCGCGGCATCTATTCGACTTCATTGGCGGATCCAATTCGCGACGTCTCGCCGCTTGCCCTCGCGCTATCGCCTGCGCGTTCCAGGATCGTGTCCCCAGTGATGGTGTAGCTCGGTAGAGCGAAGCCGTCCGCACGCGCGCCGTCAGATAGCGCCGTAGCGGGCGGACGGCTTTGCGGTGGTCACCGGCAGTTCGCCGGTAGGGTCGGGTCGCTGACACCAACCTGATTCGAGGAACCACCGATGACCGACGAGATGATGAACCTTCGCGCGCTCGTGGAGAAGGCCCCGGACGCCGATCTGCTTCGCGAGATGATTGGCTTTGCCGCCCAGCGATTGATGGAGCTGGAGGTCGCCGGGCGACCG
>Ga0214545_1008766_pt1 | contig 15870 bp, 8 predicted proteins | sample CNSS4metaG_FD_160064 | JGI IMG/M metagenome (GOLD analysis project Ga0214545, IMG submission 160064) | Root nodule microbial communities from cowpea collected in UCLA plant growth center, Los Angeles, California, USA - CNSS4 | ecosystem: Host-associated > Plants > Roots > Nodule | place: USA... | reverse complement strand
TATTAGAAAAAAAATTAATAATTATATTCTTATAATATTTTAAATAATTATATTCTATTTAGAAATTAAATATAAGAATTTATTCAATTTATAATTAAATTTAATAATTTATAATTGAATTTAAAAATAATAAATTTAAAGGTCAATTTTAGAAAAGATATTAATATAATTTGTATAAAAGATATTAAATTTAGTGTCAATTTGAAAAGCACAAAATTGATTTATTTTAATAAAAATTGGAATTAAATTGAACAAAAATAACGAATATAGAGACTAAATTGAACAAAAAAAATAATACTACCACAAACTGACACGTGGCACTAGCATTGACACGTGACACAATTCATTTTTTTAAAATTTAAAAAAAAATTTAAAAAAAATTTAAAAAAAATCAAAAAAATCAGGAGCTAACACGTGGCATGTACTGTTCAAAAACATTAACTATTTAAACATCGGACCAAATTGACCATAATTTAACGAAAATGAAGACCTAATTGAACATAAAACGAAAATAGAGACCAAATTGAATAAAATCAAAATAAATAGGGACCAAATATATATTTAAGCCTAAAATGTTAATTGTTCCTAGCATAAATATTACTATATAGTATTTATTTTGTTAAAAGTGAAAAAGGCGATGCAAAAGATGATGGTGAGAAATTGCGGGAATTGCAAGAAGCGATCCATACCAAGCTTCCTATGACAGCCCTAGTGAAGAATGGAATTAAAGAGACGTTTATATTAAGAATATACAGATGTGCAGTTAATTAAGGTACATTGTGGAGAAAGACACATTTGATTCCTCATTACCCAGTAATAGTATGAAGCCAGATTTTAGTCATCGGCAAAATATCTCTCCTCTGCATCAATATTGGCCTCCCTCTGCCAATGATCGTCAAGGGTCTCATCATTATCTATTTTAGAGTAATCAAGATGCTCCTGATCTTCCCCTAAAAGAAACTTCTGCTGCATAATGTAGGTGAATTGATCCATCCTGTCCTCTAGTTCTTCTGCAGATATACTTGCTTCCAAATTAACTCTGCCCGGATTGGATAGGGTATCATTATTTACATCAGCCCCATTAAGGTGTCTCTGCCAGTACCAAATAACAACATAATTATTCACGTCTACAAAACACATAGTAACTCCCCATTTCCACAAGCATTAGGAGCATTGGATCCGAAAGCAATACACAGTTTAGGTATTAGTCAAACTATTCAAAACAAAGAATTCAACTAAGAGATACTATAATATAATCGCGTAGGGGGAGGGGTTATAATCCAAAAACAAATGCAAAAAAAACTTCATTGCTTCAATGTCTTCAATACACGGTGTTATCACTGGATTGCCATAATTAGGACATGCCAATAGTGACCATCATAAAAAGCAAGTCGGAGTTACTGCATATGAGATCAGTCCTCGTAAGCTAATTCACAATCATGTGGGTCAAATCAAATGAAGAAAATAGTACCATGAAGTGGATTCCAGATACTGACATGCGGTTGAAATCCAACAGATTTGAAGTCAGGGCTGAAGTATGCAGTTGATTTAGATTATTTATCAAAAAATCCTCTACCCTAACCCGTTATCTAAAGAAAATATAACCTTCAGAAAATAATTAATTAATTGCAACTTAATTGATACATTACTCATCAGTTAAATCTAATTAATCTCATAATACGTAGAAAAGCCATCTGAATCTCCCTCCTAACCCATCTGTTTAGATTATAAGCCCCTTCTCTTCCAACTATCACCACTGAACTAATTCTCGAACTACTATGTAACTCATTCTATAATCAGAAAATATCTTTTACATTATATACCCAAATATTTGCTAATTGGCACAAGTATATGTATTAATTGCTATTCACCTTATTCAGAGAGACCAACACAAAGTTGAATATCATGATTCACCTTTCTCTCTGAGTAAAGATGATGTAGGGTTTTAATTCAATAAAAATAAGAATATGCAAAAGCAGATTAACACTTCTAAATGTAGCGTGAAACAAATTTAGGCATATCCTCAAGAGCATTGGTACCAAAAGATAATAACGAGCATGCACCAAACTAAAGAGACTTACAATCCCACTAGTCATGTGGGGAAAAGGAAGGAAAGGTGTATACAGAATGTTCAGGCTTCGGTATCAAACACAACACATTGATCTAAGATCTTTATAGCTCATGAACATAGTAAACTAAATTTGTACACATGCAGTCTAAATCTGTGTATCCAGTATCTGTAGAAGACAATGACAAAGATGTAGTTGTTTACTTATTTATACAACCCAAGACAGATAGATGATGCTATTTTAAAAAAAAGGGTCTCGTTGATGCTGATAAATTGTTAGTCAACTGTTCTTAAATTGTTCAGCCAGGTTGCTTTATAAATTCTTCATTCAGGGCAATTTGAGTGTGCCGTAAGTCCCAATATAAATATTTTTTGTGGCAATGAACAACCTATGCTGCTTGAATAGTATGGTTCATTTAATTTTTAACTGTTTCGTTCTCTCGTTTAGGAGGATTCCTTTTCAACCCACATTTTCCTTTGTAATTTTCCTCTTCATCTTATTTTTACTTACATGCGATTAAACAAGAACAACAATAGCCTTGTTATCCGACCAAGTGGGATGACTATGCGAACCACACAATACCATTGGGCTCAATTAAAAACCAAATTCTCCAAGGATATTACTGATATACTAGTCAAAACAGAAGAAAATACAAATAAACACATGATTGATAGTTTAAAGATTAGTACCTCTGCAAGCTGTCCATTGCTACCACCTACTCTCTCTTCATCCACTTCCTCCTCCTCCTCCTCCTCTTCTTCCTCCTCCTCCTCCCCCTCCTCTTGAAATCTCTCATTACCAACCCAGTCTCTTTCCGGCACACCCATCCTCTGCTGCTCCCCTCTAATTTTTGCAACCAGCGCCGCTTCCTCACACCTCCTCATCAGAGTCTCCGACCACCGCTCCCCCGGCCTTGCCATGTTTCTGCTGCTCTGGTCCTGAAACTTGCCCACATACTCATGATGCAGATACGGTTCTCTCTCCCTCATGGCATCCTCAGAGAAGTAGTGCCCACCGCACACCAATCTATCCAAATAAGCCCGCCTCCGGTTCTTCACCGTCACCGACCTCATCTTCAACTCCTCCTCCGACGGGCTCATAATGCTCCGCAACCGCTTCATGTGCCAATTAATCTCATAATCGTCTTTCATCGAGTCAAATTCAGTAAGTTCATTGCACGTAAGCTGGGAACCGTATCGTTCTACACAAAACACAAGAATACATACAATTAACGTACTCATTATTTCGTCTCTTACCTAGGTTAGGGTTTAATTAGGATTCGATTACAGCAAGGAAAAATCGAGACACGCATATATGAATTGAACGAAGAAAAGTAAGAAAGTGAGAGGTGAGCATTAAGAAACCTAAGAAAAGAGCAACGTCTCTTGAGAGAAGATCGTGGAAAATGGCCTTGCGTTGAGAAGGGAGAGAGACAGTGGATTCGAGCGCGCGCGGAAAGTACAGGTTCTCCAAACATGACAATCTTTCTGAAATTCTCTCTTTCGCTTCCTCACTCAACGTCCTCGTCGTCTCATTCTTCTGCTCCATTTTTACTTCCTTCTTCTGTGTGCGACCAACATCGACTCTTTATATAGGTCCATTTACGTCCTTTGGACCCAAGGGCTTCTATCTGCACCTCCAAACAATTTTTCTCCACCCTAATTTATTTTTTCAAATTCTTACTTTGTTTCTTATTTAAAAGTAAACATATTTTTTCTTTTTTCTATTTAAGACACACTAATCTTTATCCAAGTTTTTTTTACTCTTAGGAGGTTAATATCAGTATTTTGTTTTAATGTATAAATATCAACATTCAGTATTTTTTTTATTGTATTTTGTATCCGTTACGAATGTTCATATATGATAGTTTTGTTCTTTTTTTTTTTATCTACGAATATATGAAATTCGGTTATTCGTTCGGTTATTCGTTTTACGGATGTCATTATATAAATTATTTTTATTTTTTGTATTTAGAACTTAATCTCCAATATTATGCTCTTAAATTTTTTATTATTTAAAATTGGATCTCTACGACCCGCCTAGGGATGTCAACGGGGCGGGTAGGGTATGGGTAGTAGCTCCCCCATACCCTATCCGCTGGATAAATATTCGTCGTCCCGTACTCGTACCTATATCCGTCGGGTATGTGTTATGCAGGTATCCGTCTATTTTTTTTCATATTTGCAGATATCCACGGGTACTCGCGGGTATTTACAAAATTATTTAAAAAATAAATATTTAATCATAAATTCAAATAAAATAAAATAAAATACATCAGTATCATAAATTTTAAATAAAGTTCAAATAAATTCAAGTTCATACCAGTCCAAATAATTATAAAAGTAGATATAATATGACATTCAACACAATGAAAATTCTTTAATTAGTGTTTTTGATCAAAAAGTTCACATTTTCCAATTGATTCCTAAAAAATAAACAAAATAAACAAATATTAAACCTCAATTGCTATGTGCCAAGTATTCTTATTTTGATTTCATCATTTGACAACAAGCATACCATAAACGTAATTGTCTATACATGATTTGATGTATATGCACAATTTCAAATAAAGAAAAGAGAAGAATGTCAAGGGGTGTACTTGGAAGAAGACAATGTACCAATACTTGAAGTTTGAAGAATGAAGACAGAAGACAAGATGTACAATTTAGAAAAAATAATGTTTTTTACTTATATATATATATATATATATATATATATATATATATATATATATATAAGGGTACTTTTGTGATTAAAGTTTAGTGGATACGAGTAACCACGGGAACGGATATTATGATATCCGTACCCGCCCCGTTAACATGCGGGTATTAAAAATACCCGTACCCGCGGGTAGCGGGTATCCATTTTTAATATCAATTTTCTACCAATTGCGAATTTTATTCGTGGATATCCACGGGTAAGGATTTTTTTGACATCCCTAGACCCGCATTAGGTTTTAATTATTTTAGTTTTAAACATGATGTCCAAAAAAAAGTTAATTATTAAAAAAAACCCTAAACCCTAATTAAATTAAAATATAAGAAATAATTTATTTAATATAATTACACTTTAAATATTTATTTTAAATATTATAAATTAAAATATACTTTATTCTTCTAAATTTTAGTTTAATAAAAATTAAAACAAAATTTATTAAATATTTTAATAATGTAATTAAAATTTTTAATATATGCTAACTGGATTAGAAAATCCGATTAACATATTCTTTTAAAATATTTTCTTAATCTAAAATTTAATAAATAATTTAGTTAATATAATTGTTTTTTAAATATATTTTTAAATAAATATAAAATAATATTATTTTATTTTTTTAAATTTTAATTTAATAAATATTTTAAAATAAATTATTAAATATTTTAAAAAATTACTAAATATTTTAATTAAATTAATTTAAATTTTTATATAATTTAATATATTAACTTGATTTTCAAATTCGATTAATATAATTTTTTAAAATGAACATTTAAATTAAAATTTGTAAAATAATTTATTCATTATTATTATTTTTTAATTTTATTTAAAATAATATAAAATAAATTATATTTTATTCTTTTAAATTTTAATTTTATAAAAATAAAAAGAAATTATTAAATATTTTAAATAATTTAATTAAAAGTTTTAATATAATTTAATTTATGTTAACTAAATTTCAAAATTCGATTGAATGCTTTTTTTAAATACTTTTTTAGTTAAAATTTAGTAATTATTTTAGTTAACATAATTATGCTTTAAATATTCATTCAAATTAATATAAAGTAAAATATATTTATTTTTTATTTTATTTTTATTTAATAAAATTTAAAAAAAAATTATTAAATATTTTAATTAACACAATTTAAAAAAATTGTATAGTTCAATATATATTCACAGGATTAAATTTGGTTATCATAATTTAAGTCTCTGATAAAATTTTGTAGTATTTAGTATCTAATGAATATTGATGGTAACTTTCTTGGTTAATGGAATGAGTGATATGACTCTTAAAGAGGCTTACAGATTATTATCTTACCATGTTATCTTATAAACTTCTATCTTGGAAGAGATAGTTTATTAGATTGCGTGTTAAGAACATTGTTTCGAAAGTTCATTTTCCTTTTTTTTAATTATGGAAATTCAACTCTACTAAGACAAAATGCTAATAAGTGATATATAAATATTTTAAGGGAATGTTAGTTTTGGGGAAAATTTTATTTTATCTGACATATAAGAAAATATAATTATCATATTTAAGCTTTTAAATTAGATTTCCAAGAAACAACGATTTTAACAATAAATATTTAAGTTAGTCTCTGATTTAGTGATTATAAAAAATTAGTGGTGGCACATAACTTAAAACTAAAATTTTAGTTAAAATAAAAGTCTTAATTAATACATTATTTTTTATATCATAAAGTTCATACAAACTTTTTCAAATAATACTTTTATTTTAACTAAATAGATCTTTAGTTGTTTCTAAAAGAAAAAAAATATTGTATTAAACCCTTGTACAATTATAATTTTATTATTTTAATTCAAAATTGTATAACTATAAATTTATAATTTTATTATATGAATAAAATTTGAAAATATATAATAACTTTATATTTCACAAAATCATAATTTTATAATTATATAATTTTGAATTAAAATATTAAAATTATTAAATTATAAAAATATAAAATCACACAATTATAAAATTTTAAAATAATAAAACAATGAAATGACATGTGGCGACAACTGAGCAAAATGACATGACAAGATAATAATCACGTCAGCCACTTAATAGACAACACCAAGTTAATAGAAAAAGTTAATGATGTTGAGTAGAGTAGGGGCTATGAATTGATTCCATCTTATCTTCTTCTATTACATCACTACCATCTTGTTCACTTACTCTGCAAACCATTCAATGTCCGGAAAGTACTATTTCTATGTAGATCTAGGTTCATTATTGAATCATTAAAACTTAGGACTTCAAATCCAGTGTGATTCCTCAACTCCTGGTTGAATGATCCTTACTTTAGTGTACACGACTCGTTGAATGAATCCTTGTTTTCATGTGCAATGAATCCTTGTTCACTAGTACAAGTATGATGATTTGATTGGACCGCAGTTTAAGACTAGTTTTCCAACTCAATTCAAACTAGTTAAATAGATGGGTGATCAAGTCATCATTAAGCATAAATCAAACCAGAAACAATTGAATGAAAGCAAAGATAAATAAATACCCACAAAGTAGAAATGTATAAAATAAGAATTGATTACATCAAACCTAGACATGAGAATTAAGCTACTCATAGGATATTACAATACAATTCCAACAGCATCTATGCATAAGATTTACACTAAGAGCATCTTTCTCGAGCCTCACAACTCCATTCTCTCCTACTGCTATGTTTCTAAGACTCCACTCAATGCCTAGAATGAAGACATGAGGTCTTTATTTATAGGAATTTTTGGGTAGTGTTCAACCCAATTTTTGGTGCTCTCCACAAGGGTTTCTTCACAAATGAGTTTCCTTCTCAGCTCAGCCTCTTATCCTAGTGCTTAGCACTTGACCTTTCCCTATCAGGAAAGTTTTCTTGGCTGCTCAACCTCATGGATTTGTGCTTTAGATTTCCTTCAAAGAAGGTCTCCTGATGAGGCTCAACTCCAATTTGTTGTACTTAACCAGAAAGTCAAAATATGTTATTTTGTATTTTCTATTTCCATGGCTTAACGCTAGTGACCGTGACTCAGCTAAATACTTGATATTTTCTCTTATATTCACTGCAAAAAAGTAAAATATGATTACAATTCTTCAAACTCCAATTTTTAATGCCTCATTTTGTATCTTAAGCTTAAGGAGGTTTGTTTTATACATAAATAAAATAATTTGATACATGATAAGTATCAATTTCAAATGAAAAATTTACTTATTATTGACACTTAATAGACAACAGCGGGGACCACTCAATTGAAAACATTAAATTTATTGAGTACTCAATAAACCATAACAATTTATTAGAAACTCAATTGAAAGTTCTCAAATTTGTTATGGACTTAAAACATAATCAAGCCGTTCAAAAATCAAGACAATCATATGTGGACATGTAACAAACAAAAATTAAGAAAAAAAATACAAAATATTTGTCGACATCCGTAAAACAAAACAAAGAACCAAATGTCAACGTTCATAGGAGTAAAAGAAGTTGGGATCGGAGTTATTGTACTTTAAATAAGAGAAAGAACAAATATATTTATTTTTAATTGAGAGACAAAGTAAGAATTAAAAAAATAATAGGATAAAAGAAAAAATATTTGGAAATACAAGAAGAAGTCCCCTTAGACCAATCTTACAAGTCCATTTTGCCATATTTCGAAAACAGGTTTTTAACGTAAAATCGAACTACAAAATTATATTCTTTTTTAATTATTACTTTTCATGATTTACAATTTTTAATAAATAAAATAATATTTTAAAATAAAATATTGATTATTAACATTTTTTTAATAAATAAAACTCTTCGAATGAATATTTCATTGATTCCATTTATTTGAGTACAGTAAAAAGCTATGGTGTTTATACAGGAATGAAAATAACAAACTATAATAACTTGTAGTGGACCAATTAAAAATGATTATTATTTGATAATACCCTTCAAGCAAAATTATGAACGTTTAACAGTCCTAGTTTAGAAACACATGGTGTGAAAAATTTGGGATGAGGAGCTTCAGTGAACATTTGAGTTAGTTAGGAAAAAAAAAAAGAGTAGGTAACAAATGAAGAAGATCACTTTTTCATAAATGATATGAAATTTTGGATGCCAATTATATTACAAATTGATTGTGGCAATGGAAATTTGGGCAGCAAGAAGAATTTGTAAATCAATTAATAAGTAGTGAAACAAGAGGAACTAAATATTGCTCTTTTTCCCCTTTTCGTAGTCTTTGAGCCTTTTCAATTAATTAATCTCAAAATATATAAATAAAACAACAACACAATATATAAACATATGACATGATTGAGTAATTGATTTCACAAATATCAAAAGAAAAAGTAATTTATATTTCAATTAAAACATATACACGTGCTCAATTATCAATATATTTAAATGTCACTATGTCATATCAACATAAAGTTGAAAACAAAATAAAATAAACCTTCTAATTATCAATATCATCTCCTCTTGAAAACACGCTACAAATATATAAAATATTTTAATTAAGGGATAAGTCAAATGAAAAGACACGTTCATAATCCATCATGATAATTCCTTTGATACCAATGGTTAGAACCAAACTTAAATTTAAGTATTTGATGAAAAATTATCATTTTAATTACGAGAACTAAAAATAAAAGCATACATGAAATCATAATAAGTGACAGATCAACACATACTCTCTTAATAGAACCCTTTAACTATGTCTCTGTCTCTTATTATAATGGAATGTCAAAATAGAAAAAATGTAGTAAAATATTAAAACATAACCTATTTATTGACAGACAAAATTATTATTTTCACATATTTATTTACTCATTACAAAATAGAACTACACTTTAATTATCCTATATAAAATATCAAAATTGACATTGTTGGATCACTTTTAATTTAACACAACAATTAACCCTTTAACGATGTCTTTAATTATGACTTGATAGTATTAAAACCATGGTTGAAACGATTATGTTATATACTCAATCCATTTGTTTATTCATTATTTAATGATGTATTTGAAAACTTCATACCATAATTTGTGAAAAAGCTGTTTTTCTATAGCTTTTACCTAAATTTACGAAGGTGAGATCTAAAAGTCAATCAAAGATGCTATTAGTTTAGTTTGACTCTTTACGAACGAAACCGGACACACCCTCGGCAGTTGAGGTCATTCTGTCTTATCAAAATTAATCCTGTCCCATTGCTTTTCATTTTTCAATACTTCGTTTAGAACTGCATCATCCTGACGTATTTCCTTTTATTTTTCTTTTCAGATTTTTACCACGGCAAATTTCTGTTTTTGTTTTTTCTACCATTTCTAATCTCTTTTTACAGACTTAATTATATACATATTTTATAAATTTTTAATAAATTATCTTATATCAATTTCTAAACTATATTTTTGTGTTAATTTTCATTGAAGAAGCCAGATCAATTGATCATTGACAGTTAAAATATTAACCTTTTTCGCCGAATTAATGTAACGCTACCCTTCGTGATTTCATTAACGTTTTACTAGTCATACGGATTTGATTCTAAATTCTAAATTCTAAATTCTAAACAGACCTTTAAGTTCAGTTTGGTGTTCTTCCAACCTGTTCTGCACACAAAGTTGTACAACTTTTGGATTCCACAAGCTGTTATTTTTTCATTGCAACTCTTGTTAAACATCTCTACTGAAAAATCCCTTAGAAATAAAGGGTCTACAAACAAGCACCAGCATGACATGTGACTAGAAAAATTCAATGCCAACTTCATTTACAATTAAGGCTAACTTGACTAATCAAATAAGGCTCCCTATATTTCACTCTTTCTTCAATACATCCAATTCTCCCACAAATCCCATAACCTAAAAGCTTTGTACTTTATGCAGCAACTTCATCCACGTTAGAGTTAAAAATAAAACTTGGGAAAGAAGTTGTTATGTCCCTGCATTTTCAGGATTAACAAATTATCGCATATCCAGAATATAAAAATATGTACCAAAGTAAATTCAGATGTACCATTAAAAATAATTCAGCACATACCTCAGATAAGGTAGGGTCATGATTTTTAATAGTGATGGATTCTTAGCAACAAAATTTGCCCACTCCTCCATGTCTATTTTCCCATCTTCGTTTAGGTCAGCTTCCAAGAAAGTCTACACAAAAAAAATCCAATGACAGGCTCAAGACTTTTATTTAGTTTCTGATAATTGATGCTAAAAAAGACAGCGCACAACATGGTAACAATATAATATATATTTTTTCCATAATGCGGACAAGATATCTATTGTTACTTTATATTATACAGGAATTCTATAATAAGCATAAGTCACCTTGTTCAGAATTGTTTCTATGACATCATCTGCCAACTTCATGTCCGATTCATAAAGAAGTGCAATTAACATTTCTTTAACCTGAAACCACAAAAAAGAAAAATGAATAAATTCAAATTATAGGACAGTAATGCAGATGCTGCAAATGGATGCCACGACAAAATACACCAAACCAAAATGTAAATTATCACATCGCAGCAAAGATCTATATATGCGTAGGTTAGCACTTATTTTGTTTTGTAGCAATGAGCACTTAGTTAGCATGAAGACAGATGAATAAAGAATCACCATCTTACCTCTGAACGCTCTATGAAGCCAGTATTGCGCAAATCATAGAGCCTAAATGAAACTGAAACACGGTACCAATCGACCCAATGTATCAGAATGGCTAGATCACGCAGTAAGGAATTTAGGATAAACTGAGTTGAGGATTTGACTATTAACTTACAGGCTATCTTGTCTTCTAATGACACATTTGGATGGAAAACATTGAGCGATCTAACAAAGTCTTCGAAGTCAATGACTCCCTTCTTCTTGACATCAAAGAGATCAAAGATCTGCACGGACCGTATCAATGGAGAGGAAATCTAGTCAAATGAATGATTACTTCATAGAGATGCCCCGAGAATGACAGTGACATAATCAAATATAATCTCATACATAAATTTGACAATAAACTCGATGGAAGAACATGGTTCACAATAAATGTTACAGGCATATGCTGAAAGGTAAATCTAGTGAGTTTCTTTAAGAAGATCAAATAAAAACATAATATTTCTTCAATACCCTACTTTTATTGCAAATTGCTGATCCAGAGATCACAACGACGATTTCTTTTTGACAGTCTATAGTCATTCACAAATGCTTGCAAGAAACATAAGCCATACTACTAGCAAGAGAGCAAAAGCAGGATAAGTGTATAGTACCCGAGTTGCAAAGATGTTTTCCTTTTTCTTGTTTTTGAAGATTGCCAATTGAAATTCTTCCTGCAAAGAAAGAATATCCCAAACCACAATATGGACACCGAATTCCATGTGAGAACAAGTTTGCTTAGGACAATAATATACATGAAGCTTTTTTTATCAAATATATGAAAGAAAAGCTTAACAAAAGTGATATTCTATTACAGATAATTCGTGCCTGGAAATATCATTAAGAAAATAGCAACCGATTATCCTTATATTACACATGATTGATTAATTGGAATATCCCAAACTGAAGTTAAGTACGAATTAAATTCTTGACAAAATTACAAATGCAAATATGACCAAATCTCTCATGACAAAATACTCATTGCAAGAGATGTCAGAATATGACTACAAACAATAAAAAATACCAATCTTCATAAAACAACCTAACGCAGAAAATAGAAAATGAAAAAAAAATCTAAGTCGTACCTTGCTTATCAGTCCATCATCGATAACAGAACTGCTGATGCTCCTAAAAAGCTCATACAGTGCTTCAACCTCACTAACAGTAACTGGGAAATGGAAAACCAAAATTATACACAAGTTTAAATTAGAAAAACTACATATGGAGAAATAGACAACAATTTTATAACAAATGCATCATTAGATGGAAACATTGTTCTAAATAATTGACTGGTAACAGAGCACAAGAAAACTATTGCATCCATTTCAATTGATACAATGACACAAATAAACTGACAACTCACTCCAATTTCATTACTTAAATTTGCAAACTTACAGTTGGTTTTGAAAGAGTAGAAAAGTTTGTAGTAAATGGAAGAAAATAGAAGCTTTTCTGCTTATGTCAGTGACAGAATGGAAAGATCGAAACTAATGGAAGACTTAGGGAATCTAATTTAACAAAGAAGATGAGAGGTTCTTCTTTATTCTCTTCAACTTTGCAAGCGACCAACAACATTTTCTTCGATTTACTTCACTAGCTAGATACAGAATAACTAAAATTTAAATTATTGCCTTACATTTATGTACCCACAAATGCAGTAATATTGACAGAGCATGGTCTTTTCATCTTAATGTAGCCCAAATTAAGATTGAATAAGATTTGGTATGACCAAGGGGAACAGCCCACTTTCAACAATACACATTTGATACAAATTTGCAATCTTTCCCATTCCCAAAACCTCACAGGCGCTGAAAACATACCATACATAACAGCAAGCCCTTACAGATAAAATACTACAACCTTCTTTTTTCACGATCAGTATTATACTTATGAGATTTGTCAAGCAAGAGTGCAAGGCCAAAAGTAAATTCACAAAAAGCAACTCCTCTTAAGGAAATACAGTTAGAATTCAATAAAAAGTCACATATGATTGTACAAGAATTAAAGCTTTCTGGAAGCGTTGATCAACTTACAAGCAGTCTCTGATGCAAGAGTTACTGTCTTCTCCTGTGCAGGAAATTTTCTTTTAGGCCGAGAGACGAAACAGCCCATTTATGGATGAAATGCAGGTAAGGAAGCACGGTACAGGACCAGCGCTCAAACTTACCTGAAATATATATCATCAAAACCATCTTAACCATTCCAACCCAATTGAAACAACACAGTATATAATAATAAATAAACAATTCAACCCTACAATAATACACGGTGAATTAACTAAAAAACTAAGTTATTTTTAAAAAACTAAAAGAAATAACGAGAAAACTAAACCAATGTCCCAGCACTCTATGTCAGGAGCAATAATTGATAATTAACAAATGAAGGCTATGAGCTCAGGTGTCACAAAGAGACATAATTTATGTAATTATTGACAAAGACTTTTTCAAAAACAAGTTAGAACCATAAGAAGCAAAAGGGGCAAATAACAAACATATTGAGTAATCAAGAAATAAAAAATTTGACTTGAATTCGGATTTATCCCATTACAAGCAAGATGAAATAATCCTGAAAACTTAGAGAACAATCAACATCACATAATCCCATCGACACGTGACACAAGCCAGACTTATTACTTTATTTCCATAATCTGGAAATCACAGCGTACAAAAGGAGTCATGAAGATCAACATACAAAAAATATGTCAAAAAAACAAAAAATGAAAGAAATCAAGAAAACCCTGAAGCCTAATTGTTCATCAAAAGAAAAGAAAAACCACAACAACATGAAACCCACATTGTCCTTCCTTTTTCCCCTCCCATAAACCCCATCAAAGACAGGGGCGTCTAAATCAAAACAAGAGAAACTCGAGAAACAAAAATAATGGAATCCTCACAGAGTAAAAATGAGCAAATCGAAGCACTGCGAAAAAGATGGAAAAGAAACTGACCCTCTCGAAAAGCGTGTTCAGAAAATGGGCATATGAGTGAGTTTGGAGAAAGAGGTAGAGAGAGAAACTTGGGATACGCGGAGATGTAGAGAAAGAGCGAGAAAGAAAAAGATACTGTCTTATGCTATGTATGTATCTTTGTTGTGAAGATGGCATATTTATTACCTTTTATAACTATTTACATAAATAAATATATATATGTCATTTGTTTGGAAAAAAATATATTGTATAATTTAGAAATTCATGCTGTTCTTGTCTGAACTGTAGTAAAGTTGGAAACGCTAGTTGAACGTGTTTCTTTGGAAAATTGTTAAGGGTTCGAGTCAGATCAGTTCAACTGAAATTAAGAAAAAAAATTATTTATCGTAGTTTTTAATTTAAATAGAGTTTGGAGGCTAATTTTGTTTGACGTGATGAAAAAAAGTGGCGTTTACACAGCTTTTCACAAAAAAAAAGCTGGTTTGTTGTTGGAAGGAGCAGCGGCACATCCCATACACAATTTCATGAATAAAATGCTTAATAACTATTTTTTTAATTAATTTGTTTAAAAAATTGTGATATTGATATTAAGTAAATAATAATTATACATATAAAAAAAATGGAATCATTGGGTATCATTTGGAATATTCTCATTGTTAAATGGGGATTTTCCTATTTAGTCAATTGCTATCTCACATGGGTTTCCTCTCACTCTGTTTGTTTTCCCATTCTATTGTCAAACCAAATAATCACTTATTCAGTTACGGAAGATAAAAAACAACATACTTGTTCACTTACCTCGTTTTGAATATTCCCAACGTTGAATCAACTAAGCACTTTTTTTGTCCACAAACAAGGATGAAAAAAAGATAAATTTGTTCACTTACTTCCTTATGGTATGGGTATTTATCCGCCTCATATTATGCTAATTATTAGTAAAATTGTGAGAAAAATAGAAATATTATCAACAATTGAAAAGATAAATAGACCCTCTTGCCTGTCAAATATGAAAAAATAAATTAAAAATACATAAATATCAAAAGTAAAATTAATTGATAATTTCATGGAGAAAAACTTATATGACAAAAGATATTTCTTTACATGAAACAAAAATACGGATAAAATAAAACAGGGAATATAAATGTGTTAGATTAGTAAATAAATTAAATAAGCAATCCAATATTTAAAATTGAATACCAGATATTATTACATGATAAAAATTAAAAAATAAATATAAATAATTAAATACGTATCTTATAAATTGATTTAATTCAGTGAATTGAAGATTTATATTTTCTAAGATGAAAAAAAAATGTCATTTAAAGATATGAATGAACTTCATATATATGGACCGGTGAAAAGAGTAAAAATTTACGCAGAAAAAAAAAACAAAAGAAACAAATCATCACATATAGAGTAGAATAGAAAAGTGGCCCTTTTTGAAATCACTTAATGAATTAAATGTATTTTAAAATTTTAAATAATATATATATATATATATATATATATATATATATATATATATATATAAAGAAATATATATATAGA
>Ga0214545_1008764_pt1 | contig 15874 bp, 11 predicted proteins | sample CNSS4metaG_FD_160064 | JGI IMG/M metagenome (GOLD analysis project Ga0214545, IMG submission 160064) | Root nodule microbial communities from cowpea collected in UCLA plant growth center, Los Angeles, California, USA - CNSS4 | ecosystem: Host-associated > Plants > Roots > Nodule | place: USA... | reverse complement strand
CTAAAGGGGTGGAGGGTAAGAGGGAGAGGTTGAATCACGTGTGCTTCAGTGGCGACGGAGAGTGGCTGTTGTTCACGGCGAACTTGGGTGGCGTGACCGCGGAGCCGATTGGGTTGCCGAACCAGTTTCAGCCGTATGGTGGTCGGGAAGATGAAGATGAGATAATGGTGAAAAAAGGGTTCTAAAATGGCCACTGTTTTTGTGCTTTGGGTGCGTGAGTGTTTATGTGTAATAGACATTGAATCTGATAATGGAACTCAGGCAGAAAGGCTGGGTTGTTTTAATTTTTATTTTATTTTTAATGTCTATATTAGGCCTCGGTTATTCTAGAACCGAGGCAGTAATGAATGAATATGCCTCAGGTGTAAACCGAGCCAGAAAGGTAACATTTTTTACCTCGGCAATATATACCTCGGGTCTTAAACCGGGGCCAAAAGACTAAAATAACCGCGGCAGAAACTCTTTCTTGCACTAGTGCAACTATTTTTATTTAAGGGTGTAACATAAGTCCAAGCGCCACAATTTGATTGTGACTCGACCCATTTAGTCTCTGTCACTGGACAATTGATACCACCTATAACAATCTCTCTCTCAACAATTGTCCTACTAGGAATCTCACTTGTGATCTGACCCACTTGGCTTCTGCCACGGGACAATTGTACAACCTGCAACAATTTCTCCCTTAGTAATTATCCACCAAAAATTAAACTGGTGACCTTAACTCTGATACCAATTGATATAAAAATCCCAATAATCACTTTATTAATAGATAAATAAAATAAACACAATAAAATACTTCCTAACATAAATAACCAAGACAATTTTTTGTTTTGATTTTAGTTTTTAATTTCTCTTTATTAAGTGATATCATATATAATAATGTTGATTGTCGGTACGTAGCACATGGTGCATGTGGTCGTGCCTCTCTTAGATGGGCCATGTGTTGAGAAATTAATCAACTACAATTGTTTCAGATAACCAATGTGATTAAAATTGGTCTTTGTAAGACCTATTCTTGGATGAGTGATAAAATTGTAGTTCAAAATATGTGACCGTATGATCTTTTACAAGATACGAACAAATATCATTTTCTTTGTTTGGAGATAAAATTTGTTAGAGTACTCTAGAGCAAACAGTCTGTGATCTATTCTATAGTTTTTGATAAAGGTTATGTAACTACCAAATAAAACACATTGACAAAGAATTTTCAATTAAAATTTACTTTATTAAATATAATCGTTTACATTTTTATAAAAAGAAAAAACACACTTTTTATTTACCATAATTGTTTATTTAAATCTTGTAGCTTGTAGTACATCTTTGTCTTTATTGTCCATCGCATCCTAATTGTTTAAATGTTATTTTGATGTGTATTTTCTCCATTTTTTATTCTATAAAATACAAAAAGAATGTTATTAAAAAGTTATTTTCCAGATTTAATATAATATTTTGTGGAAAAGCATATATTCCTGCATATTGGAAAACTAAAGAAAATTTTTAAAATTGAAATTTTTTTAAAAGATTGTTTCTTTTAAAGAAGGATCTTTAAAGATGAAAAAATTAGTCCATGTATGACCTCAACAAGAAGACAAGTTTTTTAACTAAATCATTCTTCCTATAGCACCTTTGTTTGCTTTCAAATAATTTTTTTAAATAACTCAAAAGACACTGTTTAAAATTTGGTTGTTTAAAAAATTTACTTTCTTCTTTTTCTATTTCTTTATCTAGACTATGGTTATTCACATCCTTCTCATTCTTCTTTGTATTATTTTCTTCTCTTCTCAATTCTCCACACTCATTTTCAATCTCATTTTCTTCTTTTTGCACAACTTTTTCTTGTTCATGCTCACTCTCAATATTTTATTCTTCTTTTTTCTCTCCTTCTAACTCTCATCTCACCTTCTTTATCTCTCAAGTTGTCTTCAATTCCTTTTCTTATCACTATGCCTTGTTTGACAGTGATGGGCTTGCATTGATCCTTATGATTGACCCTTGTATTGTTTGAGATTTGAGCTTCTTATTGATTTGTGAGTTGCTTTGCAATCTGTCCAATCCACACTTCAAGGTTTATTGTGTATACCTCAGTGTTCGTTTCATTAGAAATTTATATTTGTATGAACTAAGTCAAAGCATCTTCAATCTTGGAAACTGTGTCATGTTGCTTATTATGTTGTCCTTGATAGGGCATATGTGCATACTGCCTATTGGATGTTCCTCATTCTTGCCTCCACTAGAATATTGATTTTGATTTTGATTTTGATTTGATCTTAATTGTTGGAATAATGGTTTGTTCTTCTATTGTGTTAATGTAGTTCACCTCCTCCTCTTTTCAAGTCTCTAATGTAGAACATTAATCATTTTGGTGTTTTCCAAAGCAAAAATCACATCTCATCACTTATTGCATTAAGCCAAGAGGTTGTGGCTTAAGCTGCAATTTCTTCATTTGCTTCTTCAGTTCTTTCATTTGTTGTGAGATTATTTTATTTTGGACAAAATGGCATCCTGTGTTCCCAGCTCCAAAATTCTTCTTCTGGAAGGTTGACTTATGTCCTATGATGCATGGATACAATATGAGTATCAAATATGTCGTATACGATGATTCGTCCTACTTTACAAAATATAGGATACAAACATTTCTGATACAACAATTTATTTTATATTAAAAAAAATACACGATGTTATTATAATTTGTTTTAAATCATATTAAAACAGAGAAATTAGTAATGAATATTATCTAAATAGAATATGCTAAATACATTAAACTCGATATATAAATTAAAACTAATAAATTATACTTTTAAATAGTTTAATAAATAAAATTATAAATCACTATACGTTGTCTATTGTCTAAAAATAAATACTCTATATTTTAAATTTATTTTTATGTTAGGTGGTTAATATTAAAGAAAGAAGAAGTGTTAAATTTTTTTTAATAAATTAAAGAAAACCTGATAAATAAATTAAAAATAATATTTAAAAATATACTTTTTTTATGTGGGTTGTTAATATTGGAGTTGTAAGTGTTGAAGATAATAATGTTAAAAAAATAAAAGAAAAATCCTTTAATAAATTAAAGTTTGGATGAACAAAATAAAGTGTTGTACAAAATAATTATATGAATCAACGAAATTTAATTGGTGAAGCATAAATGTCTAGATAAAACGAATTTTAATGAACTAAGACGTATTTGTGTCGGTTACGTCCTCGACACGGATACACATGCTTTATCTACATGTTCGTGCTCCAGTACTTATGTTATATTGAACTTGTTGGTCATTAGTAGTTATTGATTCAATAATCACAATGGCTTCTTTAGTATTTTTTAACATCATTATTTCTCTTGTAGAGGCATCCAATAACATTTTGGTTTAGGGCATGAGTCCATCGTAAAATATGTTACGTTGTGCTATGTCATTAAATCCATGGTTTGGGCATTTCTTTAATAATGCCTCATATCTTTCCCATGCTTCAGAAAAGTGCTCACAATAGCTCCTTGAGAGAAGGTGGTTATGGCAACTTTTGCATTGATATATTTGGAAGGAGGGAATAATCCCTCTACGAACTTTTTCCCTACATCTTCCCAATTGGTTAAGCTTTGAATTGGGTGAGATTGTAGCCATGTTTTGGCATTACCTATGAGTGAAAAAGGGAATAGTCTGAGGTAAACAACATCTTCATCATCAGAATTAGTTCCAAGAGTTCCACACAACTTATAGAACGTGACAAGATGATTAAAGGGGTCTTCTTGCTCCAAACTAGAAAATTGATTTGTTGTGATTAATGAGAGTAATGCAAGCTTCATTTCTATACCATTAGGAGGCTTGACTATGCTTGAGAAATAATGAGGTCCCTACTATATGTGTAATCACCTAACAACCTCCTTTGGTTATTTTTTGCAGCCATTTGGTCTGGTGTATGAGAATCCATACTAGAGTTTGAATTAGCCACCTCTGCTTATTGTTGTTACTGTCTTTTCACGAGTTGCTTATGTTTTTTTGTTTTTGCTATTGTTTCTCCTACTTGTCCTTTCAATTTCAGGATCAAAGAGTAGACCTTGTTTTTGTTTTCTTCTTTGCATACAAAAAACCTTCGAGCAATAGTGAGCAATAAAATTATGCAATAACAAAATCTATCAAACAGAATAATTTTATATAGTTTATACAGTAATCAAACTAGTTGTAAACAATGGTTTTCTTAACACAAATCCACGACAACCACATAAAAAAACTTGTTGATGCTCCAATGTAATCAATTTTTCCAACAAGTATACTCGGTAGTTCGTAGCATCTAAAAGTAGGAGGAAAATCAGTTGGACCACAACTTGGAACCAATTTCCACTCAATCTCAAGCTAGTGAAATAAGATGAGTGGTAAGTTCATCCAACAACAAGTATAAACTAATTCACAAACATGTAATAAAAACATACCTTGATAAATGTAACAATACCAATACAAGAGTGTTCCAAAGAGTTACATCTTTGCTTCAACACTTAAACAGATTTAGCTCCTCATAATAGATGAAGAGAATAAAATATATTCAAGAATCATCCTTCTTATGCCCTTTAATAATGTTCACTAAGTATAGAGGTAAGTGATTACAAAAAGCTCTCAAAGAGTCTCTCTATAGAACCCCTAAAAAAGTCTGTCAAAACAGGGGTACAACTTTGTTTCATTAATTGTCTAGGGCAATGCTCAACAATGCACTTGTGGCTCTAGTTGCAGAGGTTTCCTTCCTAGTTGAGTTTCCTTTGTGGCTCAAGCCTCATGCTTTGGTGTTGTGGCTCGAGATAACTTCCTAGAGAAGGGGTCTTCAAGGCTTAGCCTCAGGTTCAGTGCTCGAGGTTTTCCTTTGTAATGAGTTCGCTTTTGTGGCTCAAGCCTTGGCTTTGCCACTTAGACCCACCAGTGTCATTTTTTGCCCAAAATTGCTTGAAATTCATTTAATTTATTTATTTTTCCACTTTGACTCTCTGTTGATATCGGGAACTACAAAACAAGTTAAACTGGGGTGATTTGTTAAGAAATTCAACAAAATCAAAACATGACAAGTTCCAAATTCATCTCAAAATTATCTCATATTGGGCACTTATCACTATGTTTCGAAATGGGTGGAATCCAAAGCCATCAGGACTAATGATGCTCGAGTTTTTGTAGATTTTGTTATATCTAATATATTTTGCAGCTTTAGAGTACCCGAAGCTATTGTTAGTGATTAGGGCACCCATTTTTCCTATAGATCCATGCTGGCTTTGTTTAAGAAGTATCAGGATGTTCACAAGATTTCTATCCCTACTAGCCTGAAACTAACAAGCAAGATGAGATTTTAAGCAAAAAGGTAAAAAAGATATTGGAGAAGATTGTGCAGCCCAACAAGAAGGATTTAAGCAACATATTAGAGGACGCTCTTTGGGCACATATGATTGATTACAAGGCACCTATAGGGAATCGAGCCTACTTGGTTGTGAAGTCCTACAACTTCTCTCTTGACCAGACTGGGAGGAAAGGAAGCTGCAATTGAATGAATTAGATGAGATCCGACTCAAAGCCTATGAGAAGTTCAAGTTCTACAAGGAGAAGACCAAGAAATTCCATGACAACTTCATAGCTAGAAAGGAGTTTGTGGTTGGACAAAAAATGTTGTTATATAACTGTAGGATTTGTATCGTAGGTGGTAAGCTCTAGCCTAAGTGGATTGACTCTTTAGTTATGACTAATGTTTTTCCATATGGTGCAGTTAAAATCAAAAGTGAGTCTACATATAAGAGCTTCAAAGTTAATGGGCACCATCTGAAGTCATTCCTTAGCAATCCTTCTTTGGTGGATACGGTCGTCGAGGGTATTTCTCTACTTGACCTTGATTCTCTCCCACCATGACTTAGGGAGTTTTCTCTACCTTTCCTTACTTTCATTGAACTTTTCCAATTCCATTTGTTGATTTGAATGCTTGATCTTGTGTTTGTGCCACATTGGGACAATGTGTAGTTTAAGTTTGAGGGGAGGTTTACATGTTTTCTTTGTTTTAGATTTATGTTTTTTGTACCATTTTTACATGTTTTTCTTTAATTTTTAGGTTTTGTTCAATTTGAGGGCACTTTTGCTTGATATTTCATGGATTGAATTCCTTGTGTTCTTTGCATGTCAAGTTCATTTTGAGGTTTCAGAGGTTGAGTTGAAAGTGATACGTGTACCTATGTGAGGTTTTGAGACATTCTATGTTCTTTCTTGTGTGTTATGCCTCTTGATTGCTTGCATTGTGGCCTTAGCTTGATTCTTTGTATGCTTCTTGATTCATATGTATGTTTAAAGATGATTCAATTATTTTTGTTCTTTTGAGCCTCTAACCAAATGATCCTAACTTTAATTGATCCCTTTGATAACCCTTTTTGTAAGACCCATGAAAATAAAATAAAAAAATATTTATTTAATATAAATGCAACTAAAGTGATCTTTATGATAATTAATGTAGAGAATTATGAAAAGGAGCAATGGTAGCTCAAGTGATTGAGTGTGTTGGGTGGTGTTGAGAGGCCTTAGGTTCAAATCCTGTGTATGCCATTATTGTGATGTTTTAATTATTTAATTTGTTTTGTAGGTATACATGGACACGTGGCACAATGTCATAATTATGTGTGCATGATATGCTAATAACCATGTAATGGCATAATGGTAATTGGGTGGATGAGAGTTTGAACCTTGGTAAGCGCAAAATAGTGCTTTTTATTTTTTTATCATTTGCCATATTGGTATAGGATCAAGAAACCCTAGTCGTCTTCAGAGAAGCTAGAGAGGTAAGGATCATGGCAATTGATGAGCTAAAACCACCATATAATTGCAATTGAATGACACTTAATCATTATTTTGGTTTTGCAAATTAATGTAGTAATTACTAGGGTGAAAGCTTAATGAGAGAGTAAAGGTAGTGTATGAGGGAAGTAATTTCGTGTAGTTGGCTAAGAAGGTTTTCCAGAACACCAAAATGGAACCAAAAGGAAGAGTTGGAAGGGAGAAAGCGCACTCAAGTGTAGGAGAAAAGAGCTAAGGTAATTTCAGTGCAAGAAGGAACTCTAGGAGTACTTGTGGAGAGGGAATACCAGGTTAGGGGAGCTGCAATTTGTGATTTCATTTTTATTCGAGTGATTGCATGATGTATTGGATGTATATGTGTTTTTTTCCTTTGTCAATTCTGGATTTGTATGTTTATGAATTTTTCCATAAACTGCCTAGCGGAATTGAAGGTCCACCAGGCGACGCATGTGCAACCCATTTTTTGGGTTTTTCCTTGAACTGCCTAGCGACAGTGATGATCCGCTAGGCAACACGAGCACAATGGGACATTTTTTAGCGTTGGGTGGATGTCTTGTGGCACTTTTGGGGGGTTTACTATGAAATTATATAATTTTGGGGGATGTGTAATGTTATAAATGATGAAAATACTTTGTTTGATGATATTTTGATAAATTGATGGGTGCACGAACTCGAAAGTTAATATTTGTGCACAGAATGAATGGGAACATAATGTCACGTGCTAAATGATTGTGATTTCATGCTTGGTTGTAATTATTGAATATGTATGGAGGTTGAACATGATTGAATGAGTATTTCATGCAACAAGATGTTTGGGGTCGAGTAATTGGGGATTTAGGGGTTACTACAGATGGAAAAATCTGGGATTTTCCCAGAATCGTGATGCACCGCCTGATGGCATATAGGCATCGTCAGGCGGCGACCAGTGCGCAACAACACTAGTTTCTTTTTTTTGCTTGTTGCGATGGTTGCGTGTGGAGTCTCAATCAGAGGCCATCTTGTTTTAAGGCATGTGGAATTATTGTAAAATGAACAAATTTCTATTGTGGGATTCATATGTATGAACTTATGGCCATGTGACAAGGTTAAAGTTGGATTGGTATGCAGGATGGGGTTCAGGGGAATTTTACAACTACTGTTTGGGTTATTTTATAAATTTCATGAGTTGGGTGCATATTGGATTCTGATTTTGAGTTCCTTATAACATGAATGGTTCTTATTAAATCAAGTATTGACATTGTATAAATATATGAATCCTTGTGTAAAAATATATATGCTTGATTCTTATGACTTGTGGAATGTACATTGAGTTTTGGTAGATGTATAAGTATGTTTTTTGTGTTTTGGATTGTGTGTGAGGTGTGTAGGTTCATTAGAACCTGCTCCGGAGTGCCAAAAACCATTAGCATTGATGCTATTGGTATGGCGCAAGATAAGCCGTCAGACGATAGTAGGTGCAGGGAAGCTTTGGGAGAACACAACGCTAGGCGACACAGGTGACCCTTCAGACGGTTGCGTGGAATTTTTGGGTCTGGACCAACTCTAGGGTGTTGGCGCCTAATAACACAGGGTCCTTCGCCAAGCGGTCTGCACTAATTTTGCCTAGCGGTGTTAGAGTTGCACCAGGCGATACCGCATGTAATGATAAGTTGTGTTGGAAGATTTTACACAACTTTGGATGAAAGTTGTACCCTGATGGTAATTGTAATTCCAATGTGAGCGTACAGGTTGTGACTCGTACGGATTGGTTTCACAAGATTGCCCTTCATGCTAGTGGTCAGTGAGGTTGGTAGTCTCATGATTAATATAAATGGTGGTTCATATTGGGGAGCTCCACTCAGTGTTGCAAATTGTAGTCCATAACCGGATAATTCTCGCGTGTGATCTATAGGTGGTGGCCGGTAGATGGTGGAACCACGAGTTGGAGCTTGTGGTAGCAAGAGTCATCTTAAGGATATCATCAGAGTGTGTAGAATCGGGATGCACACAATGGTGACTGTGATTTCTAGTGCATGATGGTGGAGGTCCTCAAAAAGGGTTTGAGTTAATTTTAAATGCTTTTGATGATGGCTTTAGGGATGGAGACTTTTTGAGGTCATTCCTTGAGTTATAGCTTAGAAAAAAGGGTAAACATGTGGCGACCCCGGGTAATGGTCTGGTGGTATTGGAAATCCAGTGTGAGTATACGAGTTGTGGCTCATATTGGTTGACTCCACTTGATTTACACTCACGGGTAATGGCTTGTGATGTGGGGAATCTTATGTTGAGAATATGAATTGTGGTTTGTATTGGGGAACTCCACTTGGCGTTGTAGATGATAGTTCATAACATGATATTTCGACACATGTGATCTACGAGTTGTGGCTCGTAGTGGTGGAATCACGAGTGGTGGCTCGTGGCAGCAAGTGTTAACTTAAAGTCATCATCAAAGTGTGTAGAAGTTGGATGAACATGGTGGTTGGCCATGATTGCGAGTGCATAAAGAATGATTCTCAAGAGAAGCTCTGGAATCTATGATTTTGCTTTAGGTTAGGGTTTTTATAATTTTTATGTGTATGTTTAATTATATTAAGCTCACTCTATCTGTTTGTGTTTGATGATGATCGTGTAACTTATTACAGGGATCAAATAATGTTGCAAGTGGTTGGTGATGCGTAGAGCCGAAATAGGGCTAGTATGGGGAATATATATATATATATATATATATATATATATATATATATATATATATATATATATATATATATATATATATATAAGATTTTATCACATTTTTATGTATTTCAGATACTATGGCTTTTATGATTTGGAAATTTGGAAACATTGATGTTTGAGTTTGAATTTTGAACTATGGCGCATTTAATAAATTTAAAATTTTCCCATGCTTTGGGAAAGAGGTTTTATTAAATTGCTTATTTATTTTTACATTTTTTTTATTTTATTTAAATTAGTAATATTCGGTCAGGATGCCTCATCTTTGAGCATGTGTGCCCTACTTCATTGTCTTATAGCTCATTACAAGCCCTTAGCAAGAAAAACCATCATTCACCTTCTCTTTGGAAATGTTGGAGCTTTGGAAATGTTTTGGGAATTGGTTCTCAATTAAGTGTGAGGGTGTGTGCATATCCGTGTTGGTTCTTGGGTCCTCTTTTGTGTATATATGAGTGACTTTGGAAGTTGTTTCATCACTTAAAAATAAAATAAAAATAAAAAATGAAGAGAGAAAAAGAGTTTGGATTTGGACATTGTGTGAGAATTGAAATTGGAAGTGTAGGAGTTTGAAATTGCTTTCATGCTTAACTTTGACTTATTCGCCATTGCTCTTATATTTTCTTTGGTTCTTAGCTACTTGTCTATACATTCCACACCTTGTCCTTAGTCCCATTACAACCTTCAAAAGTCGTTTTGATCTTTACGTGCATGTGTTTTGGTTATTGACTTTAGAGGCTTGGCAAGTCTATCTGATATAATACACCTATTCACAATGTAATACACCTATTTCACAATTTAATTGGGATACTAAGGGAATGAGACATCAATACAAATGTGAATAAAGGCACATGTATAAGAAAGTTCACCAGTGCAGTAAGGGCTTTTTGCCCCGGTTATTTTCCTCATTTTGTCTCGGGTTTGGAACCGAGGCATATTGGGGTGAGGCTAAAAGGTATCTCTTTTGGCCTCGGTTGTTACCCGAAGCCATAAAGTCCCTTTTATGCCTCGGTTCTAAATGAACCGGAGCCATAGGTAAAAATATTTTTTTTAATTAAATTTTTCGCGAGACATGTCCCTCTGCACGTTCTTGATGATAGGTTTAACGGACCTTCGTGTCACCACCGTCATCTGCCTCGTTCTCCTTCTCTTCTACCTCCTCCTCCGCCTCCTCCTCCTCTTCCTCTTCGCCGGAAAAATTTGTCACCGACCGTCGAACCGCAAGAGCTTCCCTGCAATACAACATCACACCGAATCAGAACCCCCATCCCAGCACAAAGCTCTCACATTTCATCTTCCCCAATCGTTCACACCCAAGAACAAATCAGAAATAGAGAAACAGAGAGTCGGAGTCTCGAACAGGAGCGGTCGTTGTCGCGGCGGCCGGAGGGCTGGTTTCCTTGGTGCTCGTGGACCCAGTCTCGGTGGCTGGCGTGGTGGCAGCGAGTCGCAGGACCTAGGACGTTTCTCTCGTGCGGAAGAAGAGAGTTAGGGTTTGGAGACGAATGCGCGCCGGCGTGAATTGTTGACGTAGTCCCCGTCAGGCAGGGCCGCTCAGCCGTGAGAGGGATTAGGGTTTGCGTTGCGTTGTCAACCGTGAAGACTGTAGCAGCGGCGGTTCCGAGGGTGGCAGAGACTCTGCGTCGTCCGATGACTGCTGCGACGAGGATTCGTTAGCCATTTCTGATTCTCTATTAAATCTGAAGTTGATGATACTCAGAAATGGCAAAAAAACAAAAAGTTTCAGAGGTTGCATTTGAGAGTGCGCGCAGAGGGGAAGAGTGAGGAGAGTGTTCATTTTGAATAGGGTGAGGGTCAGTGTTATCGCTCGCAGAGAGAGATGGAGCAGCGGCGCGCGAGGAAGAAGTAGAGGAGTTCGTGCCCTAATTAAACTATATGGCCTCGGTTCAATTAATAACCGATGCATATAGCCTTATTTGGTCCCGGTTCAGTGTCACCCGAGGCCAAAGACCTAACCGCTAGTGGCATTTTTGAAATTTCTAGCCACCTTTTTTGCTTCGGGTCTATTCAACCAAAGCATATAAGGACCTTTTGGCACCGATTTTATTTGAACCGAAGCCTATAACCCCTTTTGGCTTCGGGCTTTTCTTGAACCGAGGCATAAAAGTTGCCTGGAATTGCAAAAATGCCACCGCGCCGTTATATGCTTCGGTTCTTTACCAACCGAGACCTATAAGGCGAGGTAAAAAAACTGGGAAAAACAAATATAAAAAAATATATGTTGCACACTCAACTAATAGGGTCGACTCTCGAATGTCCCTAGTGGAGTCACCATCTGTCGCAACCTTGGAAAGTATTGCGACGGGATGGAGAACTTAAAAAACATCATTCTAAATTATAAATTTAATAAAAGGGAGTTGCCACTGTAGTTTTGGGAAGGGAAACTATGGAAAACCTAAAATACAATGGTCTACAAAATCGAAACAGGTTCGAGAATCGATTACGTGTGGGAAAGATATTAACACCCCACATGTCCATCCTAAGATGATTCCTTTTAATTAAGTGTGTAATGTAATTTTAAAATACTTCTTTTTCCCCAAAAGTCAAAGGAAACAGGCAAATGTGAAGTAAAGAAAATATGTTTTTTTTTATTTGAGCCTCACAAGGTGTTTAACCTTACTCCTACGTATTTTCATGAAAATGAGAAATCAGGATTACTAACACTTTAATTTGATTAATATCTTTTCATTTAATTTTAAATTTTAATATATCTATATTATTTATCAAGTGAATCTGAGACTCAACATGACAAAAAAGTACTATCAAACAAGTTCAAGAATAGACATGATAATTAAAAATTTATAATTATAAAATATTTAATTATTAAGTAAATCCGAGACTTAACATGATAATCAAATTTATTTATGAAAATGAGAATTATAATTATCAAGTAAGTTTGAGACTTAACATGATAATCAATAATCCCTAATATAAAAAAAATCATTTAAAAGAGAAAATGAATTTATATGTAAAAACATAAAACCGAATAAAACATAAAGGAGTGTGTGATAGCTAAAACATGGGTGCAGGCAGCATAAATTTCTAATTAACAATGTGATGGGGGTGTAAGCACGTACGATTAGAGATGGCAAATAAACCCGTCCCCATGGGTATTGCCCGAACTCGTCCCCGTTTTGACGGGGAATCCCCGCATTGACTGGGTATGGGTATGGGGAATCCCCGACTTTTTCAATTGGGTATGGGGATGTACATATCCCCGCCATAATACTCGTCCCCGTTTAAATTATTAAAATATTCACAATTAATTAAGTAACCATATATATATATATATATTATTTTTTATTTCTTCTAATTATTTGGTTTGTCATGAAACTCATTCGCATCTCAATTATATTTTTTATCTTATCAAAACCTTTATGTAATTATGTTTAAAAGATGTATGTCAATTAAAATTTTATGTCTCACATTTGAATATTTCTATTATTTTTTAATGTTTTTATTTATTGTATATTTCCCTTTCACATGAGAATGTTTAATACTCTCAATTTAAGTATTTAATAGCACAAACCTTTCATTTATTAGGTGATATAAAAAAAATCCTTTACTTATTATTATTAGTTTTTGTTTCATTTGAAGAACTCTTTTGTTTCACTAAAACCATTTTTGTTATTTCTCAAGCATTGAGTATATATGTTGATATTTGAAAAGTTTTCTTAGATCTCTAATATATTTTTCAACTTATCATACCCTTAATTATACATTTATTTTTCTTTGTGCGATTTCTTTCAATAGTCTCTCAAATTATTTGTAAACATTTGTTAAATTTTTAATATTTTTATTTGTTGTTTATTTTCATTATGTAGAATACTCTTTTGATATATTTTATCTAATTATTTTTTATTTTCTAACTCATTATCAATCATACTGTCATTTTTTCACTATAATTGTATAAATAACTTTTATTTACTACAATATAAAAATTTAATGTAATTGTCATGAATATTTTTTTATCATCATCCAAAATAATTGAAGTTCAAAAGATACAAGATCTGTGATAAAAATTTTATTATTATAATTATTATTTGTTTTTTGTATCATTTTGATCAAGTAATGTATTATAACTTTGATTAGTGTATTAAAAAAAGATTCATTAGAATTTAAAAGATTGAAGTAAACAAACATTTAAAATATATTTTAATTTGAATATTTTTTTTCTTTATATTTTTTTTTTAAATATTTATAAATTTTATCAACTATGTTTCATTAATATTTGCAAATTTAATAATTGTTTTGGTTCTCATGAAATTTTATTTGGTATTATAATCTAAAATGTAAACAATTATAATTTATTTTAAAGTATTTGATATTAAATAAACAACCATCATTCTAATATTGAATATTTGATAATATTATGTTTCCTTTACCATAATTTTTTATTATTTTATAAAAATTAATTAAAATTAATATTGAAGTAGTAAGAAAATAGGTATGGGTATGAGATTATACCTGTTACCTAGTGGGGATAGGGATAAGACAAAAGGTTGATATCCGTTGGGTTTGAGTATGAAAATGATGATAAATTTTTTTTACGGAAATGAAAATGGGATAGCGAAACCCGTGTCCGTCCCGCTGTGTTGCCATCCCTACTTACGATGGGTAGAAAGGGTAAATGAATAGGGGTGCATTGTATAAAATATAGGGTGCCCAAAGTAATCTAATAATATCAATCCAGAGGTTGCAAATATCAAACAATGGGAATTCGAAAAAACAAAGAAACAAAATGAAATGGATTTAAGATAAAACCAAACAACGATTTTTAGAACAACTAAAAATATCATGGCCTCACTAATCATATACCCCAAGCAAGTAATCAAGACATTACACATCAATAAACCTTTGTTCCGAGAAAGCTGAACACTTGAACCTCAATCTGTGAGTCCCTGTTTCAATTTAAATGCACTAATTCCAACCTCATTTAATAATCAATAATTTATCATTCATATTATTGAACTCTAAATCAATCCATTCCACCATCGTGATTCAACCAGAAACTTGACATTTAAATGAATCCAAATCAAGAGAAATCATCAAAGATTTAATCATTTCTATAACTTCAACCACTCCATCTCAGAATTAACGGTAAGTAAAATGTGAGCAACTAAAAACCGAACAAAGTTTCACTGTACTCCTTATTCAAACATCCAAGAATGCGAACGTTTTACTAAACCGCACTAAAAATCACATTGCAAATAGAGAGTCCAGAGACGAATGGAAAGCACAAAACTATCCAAAAACAATGCCAAACGAAGCCAGTTCCAGAATAATTATCAGGTTATGCAACTTCATCAATTCCATCTCAAAACCAATTCCTTCTCATTACCAACAACATCATCAATTTCATCATATATTTTCTTTTTCTATTGGTTGCTTAGTCTTCGAGTTGCCAATAATATTTTCTCTGCGAGGCTTGGGGATGTGTTAGGTTTACAGAGAAAGTTTCAATGAGAAGATACACTCTCCCTCTAGCTAAAGCATTTCCAATCACGAGTATCCTTTCTCGTACCGCTAGGTTCATAGAGGGGTTTCATTGGGGAGATACAACATCAATGAGTCTTGAGTCCAACTACATAAGACATTGACAACACTCTTAACCTAAAACCTTAAGGCAATGGATTTATGGGTCTTCATCCTTATATGGTGCTCCACTCCTGTGATGCTCCGACACGGTGGTTGGACGGCACTTCCCGCTCCCGAAGCGGACACAGACGCGGAGGCGTGGCGGACACCTGCACGACACGGTGTCGGAGGCTTCTCTCTGGATCAGACACGGCCAGCTCGGAGACACGCGCCAGCGGACACCTGTAGCTGCTCGGATGCGCAGCGGACACCTCTGATAATGTTTCTGCGTATGCGAGGGAAGATGGTTCTCTGTTCACGCCCTTTTCTTTTAATGTCACTATAATATTTTATTTGATTGTTCTTTATTACTCAAATATTTTATTTGATTTTTTCTTTGTTACTCAAATATTTTATTTGATTGGTATGATATTTTTTTCTCTGTTTTTTAGAGAATAAAGGGAAATCTAACAAATTTAAAATAAAAAAGAAAATAAAAAGAATAAAAATAATCTTTTATACCTTCTACTAAAATAAATTTAAAAAATTTAAAATAAAAAGGGAAATAAAAAATTAAAAATAATCTTTCATACTACCTTCTATTAAAATAAATCCAAAAAATTTAAAATAAAAAGGAAAATAAAAAATAAAAAATAATCTTTCATATCTTCTATTAAAATAAATCCAAAAAATTTAAAATAAAAAGGGAAATAAAAAAATAAAAAATAATCTTTCATACATTCTATTAAAATAAACCCAAAAAA
>Ga0214545_1008757_pt1 | contig 15885 bp, 6 predicted proteins | sample CNSS4metaG_FD_160064 | JGI IMG/M metagenome (GOLD analysis project Ga0214545, IMG submission 160064) | Root nodule microbial communities from cowpea collected in UCLA plant growth center, Los Angeles, California, USA - CNSS4 | ecosystem: Host-associated > Plants > Roots > Nodule | place: USA... | reverse complement strand
TGCTCCCTGTATCTTGTATAAAACCCTCAGCAACCCATTTTTGCAATAACGGCGTAACAGGTATTTCAAAGTCTTCAGGGAATAACCCAAGATAGAGAAAACATGGTTTTAGTCTCCTTGGTAAATTGTCATAGCTGAGTTTGAGAACTATATCCTTCACTTGGGTCTCGTCTTGACTAAGATACCAATTAACATGACCCATCACTTTAGACCATTCTCTACGTGACTTTTCCTTGTTGGCCAGTAGCCCCGCTAAGACAATGATAGAGAGCGGTAAACCACGACAACTTTGAGCCATCTGCTTTCCCAGAGCCTCCAAATCAGAAGGGTAATCTTCAGCCCTAAACACTTTCCTGCGAAACAACTCCCAACTTTCTTTTTCATTGAGGAATTGAAGATAGTGAGGAACATCATGGGTAGCATGCAAGCCACCTCTTTCAAACGACTTGTAATCAATATTCTGCTGCCTCTGTTGTTGTCTGGAAAAGCATCTTGCACCTCCTCCCAATCCTGCCTTTTCCACAGGTCATCTACCACCACAAGATACCTTTTTCTCTCCAAGCAGTTCCACACCTGTTTCTTCAGCTCCTCCTCACTCAAGCTATTAATGTCTAGAGTGTTTTTCTTACCTTTCTTGTTTCCTCTGCATTGTTGTTCAAAATCTGGCATCAAATGCTTAAGAAGGTCAAGCAAAAGCTCCCTAACTCTGCACTCGTTTGACACATAAACCCACGCGTGACACATGAAGTGTTGCTTCACCTGGGTGCTGTTATAGACCTTTCGGGCAAGGGTGGTCTTCCCCAATCCCCCCATGCCAACGATAGAGACTACTTTACGGTTTGAACCACCTTCCAGGAGTCGGTTGATGACATCCTTGGAGTCCTGGACAAAGCCAACCACATCTTCCTCCTCCACATTTCTTCTTAGCTTCTGCACTGATTGCGCCCTTTTCTCCTCCTCCTCCTCTTCTGCGGCGGATCGATTCTTGGTTTCTTTGAAAGCATCATATTTGTCCTTGTTGTCGCGTATTTCGTTGAGAGTGGTTTTGATCTTGTCTATTTTTTCGGCTACGTCGCGGAGCAACCTTGCTTGGTGAAAGCCACGGAGCATCCTCCCCAGAATGGTTCTTCTCTTGTAAATGGAAACTTTGGCTACGAATGTGTCGATGACATCCTCAGCTAAGTGGGACACATCTCTGATTTGGTTCAACACTGTATGTTCCATTCCCTTCTTGCTCCTTGTGCTACTGAGCAGCTCTTTCATCATTTGAAGTTCGTACTGGAGGGATTGAACCCTGTCCTCCACGCCATAAAGCAAGTTAGCTTCGCGTGCCACAAGCTGAGATAAGCGATCCAAAACAAAGGAAACTACACTCTCCGCCATCATTCCAGCCGGAACGTGGTGTAGATTCGGATACTGTGTTTGTGGTTGGTGATGGAAGAAGAGTAACAGGGATTTACTAAGTCACCAGAAAAAGCAAAAGAGTGTAGCTTGCAATCTCATACAAAAGAATATCCAAATGTATAATATGAAAAGTGTCTGCAATCAAGAATGTACAAAGACTTGGGATCAATACTTAAGGTTTTATTTTTTCCATACTTTTGGCGTCCATGAACGCGGTTTAGCTTAACCTTCCCCTTAAGTGCATAATCGCACGTTCCGTTCATTTTCAAAGTTATAATATTTATCACGATACAATATTTAATTACATATTGCTTAATGGCACACTTAAATATATTGCATAACCATCCTTGTATTAACTTATTAAAACTAACAGGTAATTAAATTTATAAAGAATTCAGGATCTCTTTTTCTATTGACTTTGCGTCATCCATGAACAGGTTCGATGAATCCAGATTTTTTATTGATTTTTTTATTGTTATCTTCTACCGAGCATTTTGATAACAAAACAAAGAAACAATACAGAAAAAAAACGAACAGATAATCCAAATCCGGAATCAACCGAAACTTCCCTGTAAGTTCATAATAATCGCAACTTCCGCTCGTTTTCATTGAAATATTTATCACGGTATGACATTTAGATTGCTCAGTCACACTACACTTTTTACCCATTTGACTTAGAATATTTATATTTAAGATACCGTGTTCAGTCGTGTTATTAGATGCAATAAAATAAGATAAATATTTTTTGACTATTAAATTTTGACAACTTTTTCTTATAATTTTATATGTCATTTTTTAAGTGGTTTTTCATTTTTCATTTTTTTAATTCTCAATATTTAAAAATCACTTAAAAAGACATCTCATGTTGTAAGAAAAAATTGTCAAAATATCATTTTTGATGGAATAATATATATATAAGATATTGATTTATTTTTCCACATTTTGTGAGTAGTTAATATATCTGGTCACATGTTATACAGCAATTTAATCCTTCAACTTACTTTTTTACACATACAGCACATTTTGCTTTTTTTTATTACCACCGTAAAAATTACACAATAGCATACTTTTTTTAGGTGAGAATTCGGTCTTCAAAACTCCAATTCCATGTGGTAGGACATTTTTTTTTTCAATCTTAGTTGGATTTTGGAATTCGGTTTAGAAGGAACCGAATTCTATCTAGGTATTAATTTTTTTTTCATTTTTAAAAAAATTGATGAATTAGGATTTTTGAAATTAAAAAAAAGAGATTTAAGTGTTATTTTTTATTTTTGTTTTTTTCAAAAAATGGTTGAATTAGAGGTTAATTTGAAAAAAAATTAGATTTTTTATTGTGTATTCAGTTTTATTTTAGGTGTTATTTGGAAAAATAAAAAAAAATAAATGTAATTTTATTTTCTTTTTGAATTTGTTGGCTTAAAAAATAGATATAGTATTGTGTTGAGTATAATTTGGAAATATAAAAGTAAATCCTTTTTTTTAATTTGTTGAGTATTATTTTTTTATAATAGTAATTTTGGAAAAAAAATTATGAATTGTAATAGAGGTAAACAAAAATAATTAATGTATAATTTATGAGATAATGTTATACTATTTATTTTTTCATATTTATTGAATAATTAAAATAAAATAAGTAAGTGAAAGTAAGAATTTATTTTTTATTTATATTTTTATACTTTAATTTCTTTATAAGAATTTAATTGATAGTGTTTGTGTTCGGACACAAACAAATAATATAAAATTTATAGTTATATTGTGAAATAAAATAATAGCTATTAATATAAAATTGGTTGAAATTAATTATTTTTATTGTAACTTGAATTTTTTTTTTCGTAATATATGTGTTTATTAATTGAAATTCTCAAAGTATAATCAAACAGAAAATATATTTATTTAATAAAAGATGTTATAAGTACTATAATTAACATAATTAAAAATAAAATTTATTTATATTTTGTTTGGTCGAATAATTTAATATATTCGGTATATTATTGTTTGGATGTACAATTCAATATATTTATCTGTTCATATTATTAGCATATTAGATTTTCCTTGAAAATTAAATTTGGTTAGCATATTATATTAATTTTTTCTTGGAAACTAAATTTGGTTGTAACAGTTATGTAATTGACTTAGTTATGTTCTGTTTTTCCTCTTCCACAGGGTTATTTATGTACCTTGCTTGTAATTCCCAAGATACAAAATTCTAAAATGAAAAGATGTATTTTATCACACATATTTGATTATTAAGACCAACTAATTAAAATTGCAAATGCAACACTCCAACCTCTCCTTTTCTTATGTAGACTTTAAATATATGTAGAGCTGCCGCTTGGTATTTTTTTATAATTACATTTAATAACTCTTTTAACTACATTTAATATTAATTCAGAGAATAAATTTTATAAGAATAATAATAATCATAATTAAAATTAATATATGTTGTCATATTTAATAGAGGAATAAAATTATTTTAAAAGCACTACATAACCAAAGTTCAATAGAAAATAAAAAAATTAGATGACAAAATATAATCAAAGTTAATGACAAAAATATCCACTAATAAACACTTCAAAATTTACGTGTATGAAATTGTTGTCCACTTCAAAGACAATAATATCTTCCTTTTTCAAGCCATTTTTAATATAAAATTGTCTCCAACCTTTACCAATTTTTCTAGGTTTATTTAATAATATTAGGTCACTAAAAAATCATATTTTCTGAATGTTAACTTTGGATGAAGTTGGCAAAATTTGAGGAGAAGTCTTGCATGAATCATAATCATAATGACATTATTAGGAAGCATTGGAATTCTCCGGTTATGTTTACGTGAAACAACAATAATCTTTTTTTAATAAGAAAAAATGAAATAACATATATAAAGTGACTTGTTTTTCTTTGATACTTCATCAATTTTACAGTAAAAAGAGATATTATTTGTTGTGGAGTGGCGTGATGTATAAATGATCTTAAACTAAATTCTGGTTAATTAATAAAGTCAAACTAAATTGATAAAACGAAAAGTAAAGGTTAAAAATATGCTTTTAACTTGTGTTCATTTGATTTTGATTTCCCTAATTTAAGTAAAATGAACTTTAGTCACATGTTTCCAAGCTTTTGTTGAAAAGAAGTCACTTGATCCTTGTTTTGTGTAAATTTAAGGTAAAGTATAGTAGAAAGAGGAAAGAACTTAAGAGGAGCAAAGGAGAAAGTAAGAAACAGAGAAAATAGGGAAAAAATTTTGCCAAGGTCGCTCAAACCAAAACAATCTCGCTCAAGCTAAGGCTAGTGCCGCCATTCTCGCCTAAGCGAGAGCTTGTGCAGTGGAGATCATCTCTTGCCACCACTCTCGCCCAAACGAGAACTGATGCTGCCAATCTCACCTAAGCGAGACCGTTTCTTCAGCTCGAAGTACTCTAGCTCGCCTAGGCGAAATCTTTTCTTCAACACTTCTCGCCCAAGCGAGACTCTTTCTTTAGTTTGAAGTATTCCGTCTCGCTTAAGCTAGACTCAGGTGGCTTTAGCAAGACCTTCGTGGAGTATAAATACTCCTTGAATCAGAAAGTGCAGGGGGAGTTTTTGGAGAAGAAACTCAAACCTGAAGATCTGGAGAGCTGCGACCACGAAGCAGAACACAGTTCCTCATTTTCTTCTTCTTCTTCTTTAGCTCTTAGGATTTTGATGGCTACCATGAGTGGCTAATCTCTTTCCTTGGGATTGAATGTAATATACTCAAACTTGGATGTAATCTCGTGATATTTATATATAGCATTTATGTTTTTACTCAATATTGGTATTATTGTTCTGTTCTTAATGTTTGATTCTATCTGATCAATAGAAGTCTTGATTTTGATTTTTAGATCTGACTGGAAAGTATTTATGAAAATCTGATTTGAACAATGATACTTGATATACTGTGATGCTAGGAATAGATCTCAATATATCAATTGCTTATAACACTTGACCTTAATGCTAGATAGTTTGTTGAATATGTGAGGAATCAATATTCAAGGAGCTAATCTTATGAATTTTATACGCGAGGGATCAATATAAATGATTTTTGAGTGTTGTATCAATATTAGTATTTTCATATGTTATGTATTATATCGATCCAGATTACAGACAAGAGAGATAGATGAAATTCAATCCCAGTTTCTTTTACTAAATTTTTCTAAATTTTTCCGTTTTTAATGTATTAATTTTATGCAATAGTCAATGATAAATTAAATTAAAATCTTTGTACATATGATGATTGAAATAATTATTTGCTTTTACTGAATTCGTTCTTCAAGAGTTCGACAACGTAGTGTATGAATGATCTTAAACTAAATTCTGGTTAATTAATAAAGTCAAAATAAATTTATTAAACGAAAAGTAAAGGTTCAAAATAATAGGTCCATTTTTACTTAAATCCAAAATATGTGATCAAGAAAAAAAAAATTATGTTCATATACTGTTTATGTTCAAATGATAATAATTTAATTTAACCTAAATGATCTAACAATAAAATAAATGTAGCAATAATATTTATGTTGAAGAAGATAAATTGTCCACTATTCTCTTATTTTTTGCAAACGTCATGGAACAACGGTGATTTATCTTAAAAGATCTAAAACATCATTTGGCTAATGTTAATACTAAGAAAAGTAAATTAAATATAACTAAATGTTGAAATGAATTACTTATGTTGATGAATAAGTAATAATTGTACAAACGAGACTCCCATGATATATTTGATATATTGTTGGGTTATATTTTTTCATATATGAATTATAGTTATAGTCATGGTTATTGAGATTCCATATAGTTATATGATATTAGTCTTACACATATAAGACATTTGACACCACTTTAATCCCAAAATCTTAAGACAATAGTGTTATACGTCTTTATTCTTATATAGTGTTTAACTTTGTCTATTATATCCAATGTGAGACTTTTTGACTCACACTTAGACTATTCCCAACATATATTAGCCGCATTCTACCATTTGTATGTCATGCCAACTCTTTTTCATCCTCTTTAGTCACAAACATTCTTTTAAATAGACAATGGTATCATGATTTTCATTTGTTAACTTTCATTCTTTACTTTCTGACGTGGTTTGGTTTAGTGTGAGTTATTGATTAATATACCATTATCTTTTTTTTAAAGAATCAATTACCCACACTAAGTCACGTCAGAGAGTAAAGGACGGAAATCAAAGTATAATCTTCCCTTTTAAATCTAGGTATTGTAATAAGAAAAATTATACTTTCCCTCCTATTTTTTGACTCTCATCATTTATTTTCTAACGTGATTTAGTGTGGATTACTGATTTTTAAAAGAAAAAAGAGAGATAGTGGTACATTAATCAATGATCCATAATAAACTACGTCAATCAGACAGTCAAAAGTAAAGGATAAGAGTAAAAAAATAAAAGTCGTAGTATCATCGTCCTTCATATTTTTATTTTTTCCTTAACTTTGCGTCAACCATGAACCCGGTTCAACTGAACCTTCCTCCTTAGTGCATAATCGCACCTTCCACTCATTTTCCTTTGGAATATTTATCAGGGTACTGCACCTTCTACTCATTTGCCGTAGAATGTTTATATTTGACAGTACAACGGTGTTCAATTTATTTCCTCGTTATTAGATGTGATAGAATCACTAATATATTTAAGTCAAAGACTCAGTGTTGAATGAAAACGAAATTGCTTCAACACCACATTCAAATATAGTGTGTTTCACTGGGGCTTTACCCTTATTAATAACTTTCACCAAATGTACCACTCTAATACTTTTCTTTGATTTTATGAATAATTAAACTGCTAATATTATGTTTTACGCATGCTAAAATAATGTTATATATGAATTTTGATAGTGTTAATATCAAGTAGGAAATCGTATTCATTATATATTTTTCATAGAACTAATAATTAAATAATAGTGTAAACCCTATATTAAGTATAGTTCATATTCACAATTTCAAATTATATAATAAACTATTTTTCAAAATATAAAACTAATATAACATTTAGAAGATTGTACAAAATTGTCCTATATAAACAGAGTCATACACAAATCTCGTCCCCACTTCAACAGATTCATTGTTGTCTATTAATCCCGCCTGCATCATTATTTATGCTCACATATATATTAAAACTACTTATTTAATATTTTTTTGAAATTAATATTTAGAAAACCTTACAATATTTAAAAATATAAATATAACTAATTATTATTTAAATTTAAAAAGTCAATATTAAGATATTATTAATATTTCATATGTTACATTTCTTTAATCTATATAAAATACATCCATAAAATAAATAACCAGCTAATTGGTATAATAGATCTCAAATTTCTAAGTAAATATTTAAAATACCCCAATCATTCTCATCATCCCAAGGTGTGAAACCCCATTTTTCTCAATTTTTCCCTTAAGACCGAAACCTCACTTCTCTCCTTCTCTCAACTCTCTGCAATCCAACCTCCTCCCAGCTCCTCTTCTTTCTGCTTCCATATCTCACAGTTTCAGTTTTTCCATACTCATTCTGGAGAAGTGATCACGACCAATCCTCCTGCTGCCTCCACTCTTAGCTTTCCTTCTCCCAGGTAAATTCCCAATTTCGCTTTGAGGTCCAATTCCAGATTTCAACTCGAAATCTTGTTCCTATTCTGAGTTTAATAGAGTGTTCCTCACACCTTTATGTCTGAATGATGAATTTGCTAGGTTAAATTAAAGAATTCTGCCCCTCCTCTCTATGTTGCTCTCACCCAAGGCGTTCTCCATTAATTAGGTAAGCGAAGCTAGCTAACCTCTCTCATCATCTGCTTCTGAATTATTGAAATTTAAATATTTTGTTTAATAGTATAAAAACTATGAAAACAGGATGTTACACAAGGTGAATAATGCCCCGTAACAAGGTGAACTTCATTGTTTATAATTTTCATTTATTGATGAATCATTTTAATTATACTTTTTATATTGTGTATTCCATCATTTATATGATGTAATATTGTAAAATATTTTCAAACAAATTTAAAATAAAATAAAAATATCATATTTTTAGGAGGGATAATATTTTTATTGTGTTAACTAGTTAAAAAATATTTTAATATGAAAAAAATAGTGTTCATTAGCGTCAATATTTTAATTTTAAATTCATATATATATATATATATATATATTAATATATTTAATATCTTACATTTTAATTAAATAAACTATTTCTTGAATTTTCAGACAATCGATGTAAAGTTAGCTCCTACTAAAATATTATCCTAATAGTCTGAATGAGTTACATATAGAGATCTTGATTTTGTAAACATGATCACTTGTGAGTTTACAGACCAGTAACATTCATCAACTAGATTCATCATAATAATATTGATTAATGTATGCAATCATACAACTATATATAAATTTCAAGACTATTATTTCATCTCCTTTGATCCTCTAACTTGTATATGAAACTATTTACACCATGCAATGGACAATTAATCCCACCTTTCTAAGATTTCAGCTGGTGGAGAAATAAGCAGAAGAATTTTATGTGTATATATTATTAAGGACATTTGCTATTACATGTCTCAGTTTCTCACTCATTCCACATCAACGAAGCACCTAAATCCCTTTAAACTAAGGGTCATTATAACCAAATCCTTTCAGAATATAGTTCAAATGATTCAAATCCCTCTCATCCATCTCAGGTGGATGATCTTCTGTGACGAGTTTAACCGCATTGTTGATTTCCAAATTTTGTAAGATGCGAGTCATTTGTTCTGAGGGTTTCGTTACATGCACTTTTTTCAAGTCACTCAAAGACCAGAGTTCATTTGGGAGATTATCTAACTTTCCACAAAAGTTGATCACCAAACTTTGAAGCCTCGGCATTGCACCGTTGCCTAAATTCCACTTTTCAACTTTCAAATATTCCATTTGAAACACTTCTAGTTGTGGGAAGCTGCCTCCAACACAAGTAAGGTCATAGGAATTAAAAGGCCAAAAGATTAAATCTCCCAAAAGCCTCAGAATTTTGAGTTTGGCGTGATTTCCCAAACCATTCATCCCCTCATCAGTGATGTACATAATCTTCGACAATGTTAACTCTGTAATGTTTGGAGGAAATATGAGTGCACAAGTTAGAAGGTCCATAACGTTACCAATCTCTAAGACAGTTAGAGAACTAAATTGTCCTAGGCTTTGAAAAAGTTCTTGCGGCTTGCAACCGTTCTTCCTTTCCACGCCCTCATGCACTGTTATGGTTGTATCATAACTATCTCGGAGGACGATAACTAACTTGTTCAAATACCTTAAAAGTAGTAAGCTCTGCAATAATTTGGATAATTCTCCTTTACCAGAAACCACGTTCAACCCTATTCTCTTAATATTGGGGAATGTCCCTTTCTCTATCAGAGATGTTGCTTGCTTATTGAGTACAAGGGGAGAGATGGTTTGTAGATTCCACATCTTCTCACCGGATCCTAAACAACTGCCTCGTAACTTGATAGGCCCCCGTGTATTCAAATGCCTTAAATGTTTGAGTTTCCACATTTTGATAGGAAAAGAAATTGGATCGTTCTGGGTCCAATCACCTAAGTCTATTGTTTGTAGAGAACACAGGTTAAGTATTGAATCTGGAACAAATGTTATATGTTGTGAGTCTATTCTCAAGTACCTTAAGTGCATCAAGTTTCCGATGTTAGAAGGTATCTTTCCACAGCTCTTTGGTGCGAGCTCCAACACTCGAACCAATTTGAAGTCTTTCAAAAGCCACTTCTGCTCCCTCCTATCAACATAGTAATCTGAGCCAAAGAAAAACAAGGAACGGATACATAAATGGTCATTGTTGCTTGACGAAATGTAGTGATCCATCTTACTGTGAATGGATAGTCTGCGAGGTTTTGTTGGGACTAGAATGTTTTGGTCTGTGCAAACTTCAAAAACTTTGTCCTCTTTGCTCTCTGATATGCAAAGATCTCGAAGAAGATCATGAACCTGGCACGTCTTTACACCTGCATTAGTCTCCACTCTTGCTACTTGGACCAAACTACGATCAATGAGCTCGTACAAGTAGTCTTCCGCAATGTCATCTGGGTCTCTGTTCCTTGTATATTGTATAAAACCCTCCGCAACCCATTTTCGCAATAATGGTGTAACAGGTATTTCAAAGTCTTCGGGAAATAACCCGAGATAGAGAAAGCATGGTTTTAATCTCCTTGGCAAGTTGTCATAGCTGAGTTTGAGAACTATGTCCTTTACTTGGGTCTCATCTTGAGTAAGATACCAATTAACATGACCCACCACTTTAGACCATTCTCTATGTGACTTTTCTTTATTGGCTAGCATCCCTGCTAAGACAATGATGGAGAGTGGCAAACCACGACAACTTTGAACCATCTGCTTTCCCAGAGCCTCCAAATCAGAAGGGCAGTCTTCACCCCTAAATACTCTCTTGCAAAACAACTCCCAACTCTCTTCTTCACTGAGGAATTGAAGATAGTGAGGAACATCATTAGCAGTATGCAAGGCAGCCTCTTTCAAACGACTAGTGATCAATATTCTGCTCCCGCTGTTGTTATCCGGAAAAGCTTCTTGGAGCTCGTCCCAATCTTGCCTTTTCCACAAATCATCTACCACCACAAGATACCTTTTCCTCTCCAAGCAGTTCCGCACCAGTATCTTCAGCTCTTCCTCACTTAGGTTGTCAATGTCTCCAGTGCCTTTCTTACCTTTTTTGTTGGCTCTACTTTGCTGTTCAAGATTTGGCATCAAAAGATACATTTTCCTCTTCGACCAGTTCTGCACCGGTATCTTCAGCTTTTCCTCATTCAGGCTGTCAATGTCTCCAGTGCCTTTCTTACCTTTTTTGTTGCCTCTACTTTGCTTTTCAAAATTTGGCATCAAATGCTTGAGAAGGCCGACCAAAAGATCCTTAACTCTGCACTCGTTTGACACATAAACCCATGCACGATACATGAAGTGTTGTTCCACCTGGGTGCTGTTATAGACCTTCCGGGCAAGGGTGGTCTTCCCCAATCCCCCCATGCCAATGATAGAGACAGCTTTACGATTTGAACCACCTTCCAGGAGTCGCTTGATGATATCCTTGGACTCCTGCACAAACCCAACCACATCTTCTTCCTCCACATTTCTTCTTAGCTTCTTTAGCTGTGATTGCACCCTTTTTTCCTCTTCCTCTTCTTCTGCTGCGGATTGATTATTGGTTTCTTTGAAAGCACCGTATCTGTCTTTATTGTCGCGTATTTCGTTGAGAGTGGCTTTGATATTGTCTATTTTGTCGGCTACGTGGTGGAGCAACCTTGCTTGGGCAAAGCCACGGAGCATCTTCCCAAGAATGGTTCTCCTCTTGTAAATGGCAACTTTGGCTACGAATGTGTCGATGACATCCTCAGCTACGTGGGCCATATCTCTGATTTGGTTCAAAACTGTATGTTCCATTCCCTTCTTTCTCTTTGTGGTATTGAGGAGTTCTTTGATCATTTGAAGTTCGTACTGGAGGGACTGGACCCTGTCCTCCACGCCATACAGCAAGTTAGCTTCGCGTGCCGCAAGCTGAACCAAGTGATCCAAAACGAAGGAAACTACACTCTCTGCCATTACAGCGTGGACGAGCGTGTAGATTTTGATCTGTGTTTCTAAGATACTGTGTTTGTGGTTGGTGAAGGAAGAAGAGGAACAGGGTTTTACTAAGGCACCAGAAAAAGTAAGAGTGTAGCTTGCAATCGCATAGAAGAGAATATCCAAATGTATACTATAAAAAGTGACTGCAATAATGAAGAATTTATAAAGAGTTGGGTTGAAGGGTCTGGTTTAATTTTTGCATTGACTCGTCAACCATGGCTCCGTGCATAATGTGAGTAGCGTGGCACCTTCCTGCTATGTGCATTGCAACTTCCTCTCCTTTGGCTTAGAATATTTACACTTATGACAGTACAACTGTGTTCAATTTGTTTCGTCGTTATTAGATGGCATAGAATATGTAAGAGATTGATTTGTTTTATTTCGTCGTTATTATCAACTTGATCGCCCAACGTATTCAAACCGCAAACAGAGTACTCCAACGCTTCTCTTTGGATCAAATTGACTTAATATACATCCAAACAACTTCTCATCACTAATATAATATCTCATATTCACAAAATAAAATAGAAGAACTTGTTTATAATATTTGCACTTTGAGTCATTTCTTCACGATAATCCTCTATGATGATGAGTTGAACCTGATTGTTTATTTCCAAATTCTGTAGCATGCGAGCCATTTGTTCCGAAAGATTTCTCACTTGTACTTTTCTCAAGCCACTCAAACACCATAGTTCATTTGAGAGATCATCTAACCTTTTACAATAGTGGATCATCACGCTCTGAACCTTCTTTTTTGTTTACATAAGAAAGAAGACAACAACGACAATTTAAGGAAATAGATAAAAACAAAACCACAACCATTTTAGATTAAAAATAATATAAATTCGGTATGTGAATTGAGGTTATATGATTATATCACCTACTATCTTTAAAATAAATACCATAAAAATAGATCCATCTTTAATGTAACACTAATTAATGTTTATTTTATTTTATTTTATTGATAGAAGTATATTTCCGAACATTTATTCTTTTAATGTTTAATTAACCTTAAACTTTTATAATTTTTATTTATAGATCAATCATTTTAATTATATTTTTATATTGTATATTCCGTAAATCATATGGCCTAATATCGTAAAATATTTTGAAATAAATTTAAAAGAATAAAAATATCGTATTTTTAAGGAGACATAATAATAAATATCGTGAATAGTGTAATAATTATAAAATAAGTAGTGTGATATAAAAATATTAGCTAGGAAACAAAATATATTATATACTATTATTGATATTTTATGTAATAAAAGGGTAAATATAGCTGGAACCAAAACAATGTGAAATCAATCCAAAATAGTTGGAACCAAAACAAAAAAAATAAATAATTGTATAAATCAATCCATAACAGATGAAATAACAATGTGGTATGTTAGAATAAGTGTGAGGGGAGATAAGTATTTTAGTCTGCGGACTTGTTTAGATTTGTATCCCATAAATCATAATTCGTGCGGGTCAGACTGACCTGCATTTGACCTGCATAGCCCGCATTGACTTAAATTTCTAAATTGTAACTGTACCAGCACAACGTGTTCTGTATTTCTTTGAAGTCATTTGCTCATTGACGTTTCTTCTTCGATCCATTCAAAAGTAACTCGTTCACTTATGTCTAGCTAATTTAAAAGTAACTTTCTCTTTCATGTTTCAATCAAGTTCAAAATCATTTATATTTTCAATAGATTTGTACATAAAAATTATAAATTATAAAATTATGAATATAACTTATTTTAAAAAATGGACTTATAAAAAATATTATTTTACTAATTTAATTATATAAATATAAAGTTTAAAAAACTTTTACGCAAACCTTTGATGAGCCTGGAAACTCATTAATAAAACATTATCCAAAACAGGTCAAAAAATTAACTACATTTTTTATGTGAAATAAGACGATCTAATCCACTTTTCACGGATCAAATGCAGGACAAACCAAAATCTATCCCTAATAACATATTCAAAGGCAAAAAGAGTGATCAGCAAAATATAATAAAACTATCTAATCCTTGTAGAAAAAAACAATAAACAAAGAATATTTTAGGAACAAGAGATTCACCAATTTGTAGGATGGCGTGAAAATATTTGTTTATTGTCTTTTATTTAAACTAGATTTAGAAAAATCATTCAACCTTTATAAGACATCGTTTATCTAAAATTAAACTATTATTCAGATTTAAGAAATTAAAGTTAAGACATTATTAATATTCAAAATTCTGATATAAATGTTACAATGCATTGAGTAAAATAAATTACAATGTTCTACCTAAAAGATTTCTTCAAAAGACATTTTTATAACTATAAATTCTATCAAGATCATCCTCCATGTCGAGTTGAATTCCATTGTTCAATTCCAAATTTTGTAGAATGTGAGCCAATTGTTCAGATGGTTCTGTAACCTGCACTTTTTTCAACTCACTCAAGCACCATAGTTCACTCGGAAGATCATCTAACCTTCCACAACGGTAGATGAACAAACTATTAAGCCTTGACATTGCACCATTGCCTAGTGAAATTATTTTTTTAATTATATATAATTATAACAATTAATTATAATCATATAAATGATTTAGTTAATTAAATATAAGAAAATTTACATTAACTTTTTAATACAAGTTAAGATAAAAAATAAAAATATATAATATTTTCTAAATATAATAAAAATTAATTATTTTTCTTAACAAAAAAAAAAACAAAGACCGTGTATCACGGGTCAAAACCTAGTTTAACATGAAACTATTAATTACTATATACATACGTCATTTAATTTGTAGAGAACAATGTTAAAAGATGTTTTCCAACTTATATTATTTAACAGAAATTAAATTGAATAAATAATTATGTAGGTGTAAAACCAATTATGAGACAATTTTTTTGTCCATATTGATCAATAACATAATTGATTATGCATTTACTTAGTTTTTTTTTTCAACGACTACATATTTGATTGGGTTTAGTTTTTTTTTGTTATTACTGATTCAACTTAGGGTCAATTACGTTAAAATTTTGAAAGTTTATTTTTTCTGTCACAATTATTACTTCCGTATCAATCTAATTAGAGTAAAATATGACATTTTTTACAAAAATTAATTTAGGATTTTAAGTTAATTAGTCAAGTTATAATAAATTTTCTTTTTCTAAACTAATTAAAGTAAGTCATAACAAATTGGTCTAAACTAATTGAAGTAAATAAATAAATTCATAACAAATTTATCTAAATTTATTCAAAACTTAAAAGAGAAAAACATAACATATTTTTCTCATAGTACAATCATAAAAACGAATTTAATATCATTCATCCTAAATCTATCACTCAGCCAAGCTATAAAAAATAAAAAATGATAATTATTTTAAATCCATAAGAGTAAAACAGTAATTTAGAGTATAACATTAAATCAATTACTAAACATCTTTATTATATATTTTTTGTAAAAAAAAACACAGTATTTGTGATTCAAATATGTTTATCATGTCTTTAATATCGATATTTAGTAATATCGTATGCACGGATTGCCATGATTCATAAGACTCATCATCATCCGTAATCATCACAATTAAGAATATTTTTTCTTTATAATATATATATATATATATATATATATATATTCTATAAATGATATATTTATTAATATAATTATTATATTAACAAATTATTAATTTATACTATTTTTTAATTAATTTTAATACAATATTATTTAGAATATACATTTTTTATTTATTAAAAGTTTATAATACTTATTGTTTCAATTTAAAATTCATTTTAACTCCAATTTTTCTACTTTAAAAAATTTACTTTGTTATATGAATAAAATAAAGTAAAAACTTTCCTTTTTTTTT
>Ga0214545_1008749_pt1 | contig 15897 bp, 13 predicted proteins | sample CNSS4metaG_FD_160064 | JGI IMG/M metagenome (GOLD analysis project Ga0214545, IMG submission 160064) | Root nodule microbial communities from cowpea collected in UCLA plant growth center, Los Angeles, California, USA - CNSS4 | ecosystem: Host-associated > Plants > Roots > Nodule | place: USA... | reverse complement strand
ACATAGTCTACATTTTGTAAGTTTTGATTGTTTACTATTTATATTTTGTTTGCAGTCTAACATTTGTATCTTTAAAGAATCTACTATTTATATTTAGGTGTAATTAGTCGGATAATACTCACTTTTTTTTGGATATGTCAGTTTCATACCCACTTTTAAAAAAGTGTCAATTGGGTCCTAATTTTGGAAAAAAATGTCTAAATCAGGTCCCTTTGAGAATAAAAGTATTAACGCCACTAATGGTATCGATACTTAAAATGACTTACAACAGTGAAAGGAACCTAATTGAGACATTTTTTCAAAAGTTGGTATTCGATTGACACATTTTTAAAAGTGAGTACTAAATTGACACATCTGAAGAGAGTGAGTACTATATGACTAATTAAACGTTACATTTATATGCACGATCTATCATTTGTAGCTTCATATCATTTACTCTTCACATTTTTTGTTTGGTCTAATGTTTGTATCTTTATTAAATCTACTCAACAATTTCTATATCGTTCATCATTTTTATTATTAGAGAAACAACTATTATATTTTTCTACATTTTTTACTCATTATTTCATTCAAAATTAAATTTGATTTCTTAATTTTAATTAACTAAATCTTAATATATTATTTAAAATAGTTATCTATAATACATTCTATTAAAAATATATATAAATAACTTAAATACATTTTTATTATAAAATCAATTAAAATATTATTATTGAATTTTATAAATTAAAATTTATATTAAATTTAATTATACTTTTATAATTTCAAATTAATTTAATAAATATACTATAATTTTTAATTTTAAAATTTGATATCCCGTGCATTGCACGGGTAAAAAATACTATTATTAGACAAAGGTTGAAATGTGGCAGGAACAAAAACAGAGAAAACAAATTATAAGTTGAGAACTAGACATGGAGTTGTGTTTTCCACAATGGTAACGTGTGATCCATAATGAATGATGACATCTGTAAGGGATCCAAATTGAACGTGAAGAAAGGTGATAGGAATGAACTCTTTGAGCTAAAGATCAAAACAATTGTAATTCTCTTGGTGGAGAACTTTTGTTTCATGTGTGCTAGAATATATACATACAGATGTGGAGGGTGCTCAAATGTATAAAAAAGGAGACTTTATGGATGTTTAGATTCAAAACACCTCATTTTTCTTTTATCCCTTTTCCTGTGTTGGAGCATCCCAAATACTTCATTTAATATAATCATTTGCCTATAAAAAACAATGTTTAGAGAGATAATAAATCTTATGAAATAAAATTTGAATAGTTATTTTTTTTCTATTTACAAGTATTTTTAATTTAATTAATAAAATATGTATGTTTAATACCATTTAAATTATTTCTACTATTAGATAAATTTTAACACCCACATAAATAACTAAATTTAATTCTAATGATGACATAAAAAAAATAAATTAAATTTTAATAACATATACATTAATTTACTTCGTTCGACTGCTTAATTTAAACATATTTATTTATATTAAGAATGAATTTATGCTGTTCAATGATCAAATATACGGTTTTTGCCCCGTAGAATGTGTCCAACTTTGAGTAAACCGGGATACCTGAATCGAGTGTGATAATATCTGTCTGTGGAAGGTCGTGCTTATTGGAAGCCAACACATTGTTTGTGGTGTAACGTGGAAGTCACGATGATGCTAAATAGAGGTTACTCATGATTAACAGAAAGATAATGGCTCCAGTTAATCCGTCAAATAATTCCAAAACAGGACAAGAAAACAATCCCGGACGAGTCGACTAATTAAACACCACCTTCATTTCCCTTACTGCATGCATGCTTCTTCCTAGCGTAATGTATTGCTATATTCATCAATATTTTACGGTGCCTCGCCCAATAGCATTCATTAATAACTTTAATTTGCATCATAATAATGTTTTCTCTTTGCAAAACAACCTCATCAATATAACCTAACCTCATTAGAGATCATATTGACATAATTTTTTTTAAGTTGCAGTTTTAGTGGAATTTAAACCCAAAACATTAAATCTTATCAGTAATATATATATATATATATATATATATATATATATATATATATATATATATATATATATATATTGTAAACTTATTCAACCTTGTGTCCTTTCGTGAGTTTTTGGTAACAAATTAGATTTTGAGAAATAATCCTTCACTTCTTTTGTCTCTTTATAAAGTCTTTTTGAGAAATTTGTTTGTTCAATACACACTTTTAAAATTATCTTTTGTAAGTTTTTTTTTTTTTTTACTAAAATATGCTTAATTGTCTCCCAAATTTTAATCAATAAGTAATTATAAGTGATTAAGATAAATTCTTTCTCTAGTAAAATTAGGGGTGTCAAAATGAGTCAACTCGGTTCACATAGATTGGCTCACCACGGATTAAGCTAAAAAAGGGTTAAAGTATCAACATATATAACTTTACTGTAAAATTGGAGAAATAACTAGCAAGAATTATCATAAAAATTGTATGAACATTATTCTCTCTCTATATCAATTAATTAGAAGCGATGGTAAAAACTGTAAGATATCGAGTGCCAATAACGTTAGGAATAATTTTGAAAAATAATCAAATTTATTAATAAATTTATTTTTATTGACTAAATTAAAAAAAATTGCCTTATTTATATGACATAATTAAAAGGGTCTAGTATAAGGATGACTATAGTATTTTTTTAAAAAATAAGTTATAAAAGTAGATAAAAGCAAATTATTACTTATTTTTAAATTAGTTTAATTATACGCTTATCATTTTAAAATTTGTACAAATTTTAAAGTTAAGTGACATTTATGACTATTCTCAGGTCAATTGTAAAAAAAAAAATGAAATATGAAGTCACAATGAAGTAAGCTTTAGGTGTGCAAAGTTACAAACAGATAAAAGAGAAAAGAGAAGGTAAGACATGTGTAAAGGAAGACACAAATTAGTGTGTGATGACCTCCTCCACATGAGTACGTATGATGACAAAGAAGAGAGAACCGAAGGACGGGGACAAAGCCACACGAGTGAGTGAAGAATAATTAAGAAAGAAAGAATACAAAAAAAAGGTGAAGTACAAACCCAACGAGTTTGGATTCTCTCTCTTTCGTGAAAGCACAAACAAATTAAACAAGAAAAAAATATAAGAGTGGAAGAAGATTAAGACAGATGTTAACTTTGATTGGGTGAGGTCCAACGTCCAATGGTTCATGTGTTTTTGTTATTCCGGCAACGTGTTTGACTTTTTTCCATGTCATTTCCAACATACATATTTTAAGCTTTTTCCATTTGAATATTGCAAAGTCAGCACAAAATTAACATGGGGTAAGTAAGATATACATTGAAATCGTATAAAGTTAAGATGGAACAAGCACAGTTTCTTGCACGCCAAAGACTTTTCAAGATTTGGTTTACTTCTTAATTAAACATCATCATCAAACTTCTCTGTTAACTAGATTAACAGCTCGGTTAAGGAAACCACTAATTTGGACACATGTGCTTTAGTTAATAATTTTTTAAGTGTTGACTAATTGGGGGTGAAGTTGTTTCAAGTTTCTGTGTTGTGTGCCAGATATTTTCACTGAAATGGAAGGAATTATTAAGTGTTGGTTGATGTGATAGAATCTTTGAGTAGTGCTGTACCAATGGGTCATGATCTCTCGTTGTTTGATAAACGTTTAGTCATAAGTCAACATAAAATATTATACCATAGTACTAACGATTTTGCATAATTCAAATGACATAATTTCAGAGTTTGACTAACGTTGAGGCGAAGCTTCGCGATCAAAATGGGTGGTCAAGAATCAAAGCTTTAGCCTTGAATTAACTATTATTTGCAAAATTAAAGCCTTTCTTTGTCATTAAAATCCAACAACTTTAATGGCAAATACCATTTTATGTTGCATGCATAGTGGAAACTGTGATGATATTTTTTAAATAGATTTCTATACCATTATCCTTTTATATATATATATATATATATATATATATATATATATATATATATATATATATATATATATTTTTTGTTTTATATATATTTTTTTTTTTTATATATATATATATTATTTTATATATATATATATATATTTATATTTATATATATATATATATATATATATATATATATATATATATATATATATATATATATATATATTTTGTGTTATCAATATAGCATTTACTTTCGTAGAAGTATATAATATTTTACGTAGATATTGTTCCTGCCGGATATAAATTAATACCTAGGAGAATACAATATATTCAGGCCAACCAATATTCAGATCACACGTGTCCACTAATTTTCTACCTTCTATGTTGTCCACTGTTGAAGTGTCCTCTCTAGGTGTGTGGGATGATCTGGACGGGGAGCCTTTTATGTTGTCTATTGCCGAAGTGTACTCTCTACGTGTATGGGGTGGATTGGGCGAGGAGCCTTCCATGTTGTCCACTGCCGAAGTCTCCTCTCCAGGTGTATGGGGTGGACTGGGTGGGGGGCTTGCAAAGCCACTCTAACGCTCAAGTTAGATATATAATCTAAACAGTGATAGCAATAATAATGAACAATGTTTTTTACCTCGTGAGCAGTGCCTTATATACTACCTGAATGGGCCTGAGTTCGTGGGCCTAAGGTTTGTTGTGTCCACTTGCTTTAGGACCTTCCTAATTAAAATTTATTAGTCTAAATGCTTTTCATATCTATTAATTTTGCCAACGAGGATATGTACTTCCAACCACCTGTCGTTATACTTACATGGAGCATTATTATCCCCTTTATGGTTGTAGATACTTCGACCTTCATTTATAGTGTGTGTGGTGCCGAGGTATCCTCTCCACTTTTTATTTAGACATTAGGTTCCCTTTGATTCTTGTTCGCGCCACATTTCTTGAGCTGAAGCATCTTCAACTTTTTTGTTTTCAGATATACTCCATGGTCCGGAGTCCGAGGTGTCTTCTCCTACTTCCAAGGTGTCTTCTCCTATCCACCACGTACACTAGTCCCCCAGAGTTAAGACTGCATTGTCGAGACTCTAAATGTGCTTTTAATGATGTTTTTGGTTTCAATGCGTTTTGCTTTTAATAGGCCGATTAATTCCCCTACTCTTGTTGTTAGGAAATTTCCAACTTTTACAGGTCTTCTCACTCGAATATCCTGCGAGGGAGTTAAAGGGTTGTAGGTAGTTTTAGTGGGCTTGGGCCCTTTGATGTGACCTTGCATAGGGAAGCGTGATGGTTGCCATTGCACAACCATTGGATCGTCTTAATCTGACGGATGGGATGAGGTTGGCTCTGACATTTCCTCTCTTATAAATAGCCTTAACCTCCTGGGACCCCTTGTGATCGTATTTGAAGTTGAGCCGTTGAGATCGTGAGTCAGGTAGGTATGTCTTTGTCATCTTTGTTTGATAGATCGGCTACCAAGATCCATTTGGATCGTGTCGAGGTGTCTTCGGCTTTAGCCTCTACTAGTAGTAGTGCAACCTCTTCTGATGAGGAATGAGTGATAGGTTCACCCTCACATTCAGGATACGGGTGGGTTGATAAAGGTGTGTGTGAATACTTTTCAAAGTATCACTTGTCCTCATGCATTCGCAAGTTTGCCAAGGCATATACAATTTTGGATCAGGATAGTCCAGACAAGATGGTGTCCCTAGATCGGTTTGGTCGTAAGGATAACGTCTGTGATGGGCGAGGGGCGTATTCTGATGAATTCTTTTTTATGTATTCTGTATTATTGACGAGTCTGCATGTTCGACTGCCTTTCGATGAGTTTACTTTTGGGGTATTACACATCTTAAATGTATCACCTTCCCAATTTCACCCTAATCTTGGACCGCTTTGCAAGCCTTTAAGTTGGTTTATAGGGTTTTAGGTTTGAAGCCCCTACCTCCGGTATTTTTGCATTATTATAGTACCCGACCCAAGGAGTCTGTGGGGGTGGTTATCTTTGTTTAGGCAACCTAGGATAGGTCTGCTGGCCCCTTATTCTACGTCTTTTAAGAGTTATAAAAATGCCTTTTTTAGAGTGGTGGTGAATCCTCCTGGTCGACCTTATTTCTTTGACGATGACATTCCTAAAATTTCCTTTCTATTAGATGCGTAATCCCCTGCACTATGATGAGCGGCCTCAGACTATGTTGTCTGTTAAGGACTGTGAGACTCTTAACTTGTTAGATTCCCTTCCTCGACAGCTTCTTATAAAGCGTATTGTGGCTATATTGAATTCTCCTCGTCCCCGAGGGGACATGTTGGGTATGTGTCAAATTTTCCTGCTTTATGTTCTAATGTTAACTTATCTTACTTTGCGTTTGTCTTTGCCAGCTTTGATGGCTTCGCATGAGGGTGTGGGTGCTAGTCAAAAGATTCGTTTTCAATTGCTTCGTGAGAAGGTGAATGCTCGCAAGAAGGATGTAGATGCTCTCGTGGGCTCTAGTTCTGGTGCCACTGGTAGGAAAAGTGAAGGTGGGGGTACTTCTTGGCCTCCACTCCCTGCATAAAAGAAGAGGAAGAAGACTTCCCAGAAAGGTGGGAACTCGTCTCGACATTACTCGTTTAATAGGGACTGAGATGCAAATTTATGATGGCATGAATATTACCATCTCCCAGCAAGAGGCTGATATTATTACTAAATCTCCCTTACTGACCTTGATGAAAGCTTTCGCTGAATATCAGTCTTAGGCTTAGTGATTGGGAGGCATATAGGCCATGAGTTAGACAAATCAAGCCATGTGGAAGAACTTGAAATGGAGGTATCATCGTTGAGGGTTGAAAAAGAAAACTTGGTATCTGAGGTGAACAATTTGCGGAACTAGCTGAGCCAAGCTATCAATCACAGGAAGTCTTGGAAAAATTGTTGTCTAGAGACCGAGGAAATAGGGAAGAAGAGCCTTGAAGAGGTTGTCACGTCCAAATGTGTGGTGGAGGAGCTGAAGATTACCAATGCTGAACTGGATAAGGAGTTATTTGAGTTACAAGAAAACGTGATTGAAGAACATGAATTGGGTTTCAAGAAGGCATTGCGGCAGGCTACTCTTCTGTTTAACGTGCCTGCAGATGATCAACATTTTGATGTTGGTAAGGACGTGTATCAGAAGTGTTTGGTTTGACTTGACAATATTCCCCCTTATCTTGAACATGCCGAGGATACTCCCGATATTCCCTCTAGAGAAGGTCGCGAAGGTGGTGGTGCAGATGGGGTGAGGGAAGAGACTAGCTTGTTAGCTTGACGGATGTTTTTTGTGTTGTCACTGGCTTTGTAAGCCCTTTTTTGGCCAAATGGTGTGTAACTTTGGGATATTTTTGTATATGACTAACTAGGTTTAACTAGTGGACGATGCATGCTGACCTTAATCATTTCTGTTGTTTTGACTTGGATATGTATTGCATGTTTATGACTTGCTATTCTAGCTTAGAGGGCTTAACCATTTGCCTCGACTTTCATTTTATTTTGTATGCGTATAGCAATATGCCACCTTTAGAGTTTAAGCAGCCCAACCTATCTTTGTTCAAGACATCACTGGATTGCTGGAGGTGTCTCCACTAGTTGCTTGTATAATGTACTGAATCCGCATGCATTTTGCATTTTCGTAGTATGTGTAGAGGAGAGAGTGAGGTTGTTATTTATAGCTGGAGTTTGCATTCTTCTTTATTTTGCGGGTTTGCTTATGTCATTTGATTTCACAGCTTTTACTGCTTGATTTTTTTCTATTGGAATTATAGTGGCTCGACCATAATATCTTAGAATTATTTTTGTTTGTGTACACACTGTGGTGTATGTAATTGACTTTGTGCGAGAGAGGTGTTGTACTAGAGCCCTTCTAGGCTGATGGTCATGACAAGTTTTCCTTAATGAGAAATAATGTCTTGCAAGAGTCGACCTTGGTTGATGGGTTGTATCAACAGAGACTTATGACAGATGGGGTCTTAGGAGAGACCCTGAGTTGACCTTGGTTGATACGTTGTATCATTATGGACTTGTGAGAAATGGGGTCTTAGGAGAGACCCTAAGTCGACCTTGGTTGATAGGTTGTATCCACAGGGACTTGTGAGAGATGGGGTCTTAGGAGAGACATTGAGTCGACCTTCGTTGATATGTTGTATCAACACGGACTTGTGAGAGATGGGGTCTTAGGAGAGACCCATAGTCAACCTTGGTTGATGGGTTGTATCAACAGGGACTTGTGAGAGATAAGGTCTTAGGAGAGACCCTGAGTCGACCTTGGTTGATGGGTTGTATCAATAGGGACTTGTCAGAGATAGGGTCTTAGGAGAGACCCTGAGTCGACCTTGGTTGATAGGTTGTATCAATAGGGTTTTGTGACAGATGGGGTCTTAGGAGAGACCCTGAGTCGACCTTGGTTGATGGGTTGTATCAACAGGGACTTGTGAGAGATGGGGTATTTTACAAAAAGCACACACTTATCCTTTTGCACTCTTGGGCAAAATTGAGCAATTTCAAAACTTTTTCTAAAGTATTTTATTTCACATCAACACTGGATCAAAGGAATGAACCTTACTTGAGACAAATCAATAATCTAGAAATCAAGTTACCATGCATAAACAAAAGGAAAGATTCTATTTTTCACACATGAGTTAATCTTTTGAATGCACAAGACAATCAATTATGAAAGAAAGCACTCAAGTTAAATGTGTATTTTCTCACCAAAATTCGCTTAAGTGTTTTGGCTTGTGTTTTCACTCAAAATACCCATGCAAGTAAACACTCCTAATACTTAACAAGACTCTAATATTCACAAACTTTCAGAACATATGCATTCAAAGATCATGAGGACTTCTTACAGGTTATAATGGGGCCAAGGCAAAGGTAGGAAAAATTTTAGGATTTTTGGGTCTTTGAAATAGTAATGTAGAAAGAATAATGGAGCATAATTTCAAAAGCAACTCCTTTTCATTTGTTGCTCCTTGTGCTCTCTTTATTTTTTTAGAAAACAATTATTTTTTTCATTTCAACACTTTTTCATCAACAATTTTTCCTTTTGCCATTTTTATTATTTTGTGCATGAGTTACTCACCCACACACTTTATTCCTCAACCAATCCAAACATAATTCACTAGCTCCTTCTTTCTTCATAAGGTAGAATATGGTCTTTTTCTTTTCATGGTTTTGCAATAGGCTTAAAACAAGAAAAAGAGGTATAAAAGCTCAAAGGGGCTACCAATAGATTAATATCAAGGTGGGCTTATTTGGCCAAGTAGGTAGAAACAAGAATTGCCTCAATCATATCAAATCATGCATATTTACCTAAAAGATGCAAAACAAAAGAATCAAGCTAAATATTTGAGTATAAACAAAACATGAGCAAGTCACTCAAGAAAAATAGGAATGGCACATAATGGTCCATCATTTGCATTAAGGCTCAAGACTCATGAGGTCAAAGTCTTTCATAAAAGATTTAATCAAGTAATTCTCAAATCAACTCAATTAGCAATTCATAGAAATAAACCACTCATATCAACATGACTTTTACTTTTCCAGAATAATTATCATCCCAATTATTGAATCAAATCCTATAAATCCAATGTCAATATGTTTTATTGAAAACAGGGAAATATTTTTGGTGAATCTCTTATGAGACATATTGTTTAAAAGTTTCACTTAGTAAAAAGTTAATACTTTCACCATTTTCTCAAAAAGAAATTACATTTTTTTTAAATGAAAACAAAAACAAAAAATTGAAAACAGGAAAAAAGAAAAATCCTACCTATAATTTGTTTCCCCCACACTTATTTCAAAAAAATGTCCTTGATGGACTTATTTTGGGGAGGAGACAAAAAGAAATGATGACTTCTGGCTTAATCTGGCCATATGTCAATTTTTTTTTTAATTTTACAAAGTACAAATCAGCTTGTACCATTTTTTTAATTTTTACTTTTTGAATTTTATGAAAACTAAAAACAAAAAAACATACTTTTGAAAAAAATTTATATTTTTTATTAAAATCAAAAACAAAAAACAAATATGCATGCAATTTAACTTTTTTATCAACAATGCTTTCAAAAGAATTTGAATCTAACTTCTTTTCCTCTTGCAACAACCTTTCTTCTTTTTCTGCAACCATGTCAACAAAAATAACCACTGAAAACTTATTTGTATCATTCACATCAATAAACTTGATGTGTTGAGTGTGTGGCTTCAACTTAATTTCAGCATCATCAGGTGCATTAGGATGGTTAATTGGATCATTAGTAATCCTTGTAATCTCATCTTGTGAGCAAAAATCTGCACGTGAAGTAGTTGAATCTGCTGCTTCATCATTAACCAAGTTAGTTGCAATAGTAGATGCTTCAGTTACATCTTCGAATATCGTTGGTTCTTCAACTTCACTTGGTTCCTCCATTGTATTATTCTCACAACTCTGCTCATGAAAAATATTATTTGTACTCATATCATCATTAACAGATAAAAATTTATATTCATATTGAGCATCAACAACATATCCATCAGTAGATATGTATGTGTGAGAATCTTGAATATCTTCATCAGCAACATCTTTAGCAAAATTGATATGTCTATCAGTATACATATTACTATGAGCATCATTATATCTATCAGTAGATATATCAGTGTGATGTGATTCTTGTGTTGGTTGATCTAACATTTGAATCATGTACTCATTCACATCAGTGCTCAATTGTTCCATCCTTTGATTCATGCTCCTTAACATTATTATTTCATCCCTTTGCTCAACTATCGTCTTCATAAGTGTTTCTAAGGTGGCCTCCATAGCTTTGTCTTTCATTAGCTGACTTAAATCTTTTGACATTTGTTCATATCGAATGGCCAATTTTAGAAGCATATCTTCTATTTCTTGACAAAGTGCTCTAAATTCTGGGATTTTAGCAAATCTCGGATGGCATTGGAGGGTGGTATTAACAGTACAAAGTAATTCTACAAAGTTGTTGTTACTTGCATCCTCCATCATGTCATACAATACTTTATCATATCCATACCATTTTTGCTCAATATCTTTGCATCGTTGATCAACTCGCAACCTTTCATTTATGGTGTCTAATTTCTCTCTCAGTCCATCCATTAATAACATAACTTCCTTATAGGATGGTCCATTGATTGCTGCAACTTGTTGTGATGGTGCATGTTGTTGTTGTTGAGAACCAAATGGAACAGATAATGGCTGGAGTGGACACACAAAATATGGTTGTTGTTCATGGTAGGATTGTTGGTCATATTCCAAAAAAGATGATCTAGGATATAGATCATTTAGTTAACGTATAGTTAACATACTTAAATCAGGTGCAGAAGTAGGTGTGACAATTTGTTGCTGATAATCATATGGATCATGTGGTTGTTGTGGATAATAATTATAGTTCACTTGAAAATGACACTGCTGATTATTTTCATATGAAAAATTATTTTTCATTTTTGAAAGAGGTTTTCTGAAAAGAAATAAGTTAAAAGCTTGTTGAGTAGACTTCCAGGAAAGAGAGGTGTGTCTCAATGCACACCTTGTCTTTCCTTAGCCAAAGTATTTCCCAACTAGTTTCACAAATTTCCCAACAAAAATCCTCAAACAAAAATTATGCTTAAAAAAAATAAAGTAACTAAAAAAAGTAACTAAAGAAAATAAAATAAATGTTTGAAAAAAAATTGAGACAAAAAAATGTTAGTGATAAACAAAAAATAAAATCAAAAGAAAAAATAAATAAATACAAACTAAAATGATAAATATTCTAACCGTGTTCCTCGACAATGGAAACTATAGCAACTTCAGTATTGTTAAGATAGTACTCAAGAAAATAGAAAGGGTAAATTAACCCAAAGTCGTCTCCCAACGAACACAGAATTGATTTCTAACAAATTAGTTCTAATAAAAAGTATACAAAAGAGTTAGTCAAATAAAATGATAAAAATATATGAGGATTAATATAAACAAGAAAGAAATAGAAAAGATAAAAAGAGATAAAAACAATAGTAAAGAAAATAGATTGATTCCATTGCTTTTTCAAAATAGATTCATCATCGGTTATCTAAAGATTATTGCTCAATAAATTATTGTTATAGATTTACAGATTAATCAATGTAAAGTCTCAATTAATTTGTTTGGCGTTCTCACTTTTAACCAAAGTACAGTCTCAATTAAAAGTGAGAACTTTTAGATTATCCATAGTAAATTCAATCAAAGTACAATCTCAATCAAATTTTACTATGCATAATCATGTCTATTCTTTTATCTCCTCACCAAGTAAAATGCTTAATTAATCAAAGTAAAGTCTCAATTAATTTTCGTTAGAGTAAATACCTTTAATCAAAGTAAAGTCTCAATTATTGGTAACAACTCATTTAATCACATGAAAGTTTCTAAATAAAATCAACGTAAAGTCTCAATTAGATTTAAAAACCCTTTGACTCATATGATCAACATGCATATAGATTTAAAATCATTACTTTTTACGTGATTCAAAGATAAAAGACATAGATCAATGAAAACCTTCACAATAATAAAAAAACAAAGAAGTTATTTCATTCTAACCTTAGAATCGATAATGAAATTACAATGGAATCAACCGAAGAAGTTTAGCAATCCATGGAATATAAAATAAAAATAAAAGAAGAAGAGAGAGAAGAAAAGAGAGAAAGAAATTAGGTCCCCCAAAGGGTTCCTTAATTCCGACGTGTCGAGCTTGTCCTTTTTGCTTATTCCTTGGTCTCTTTATATAGGAATTGGACTAGGCTTTTCTGTTGCTAAAATCTCTCAAATATCTTTTAAAATAAAGATAAAGATAAATATTTAAAAATATTTGGAGAGATATAAACTATTTGACAAATATAATTTGATAATATCAATATCTAATATAATTAAATTAATTAATTAATTAAAGATATATGATAAATTATCACCAATTAGTATTTGTATTAATTTTTCAAATCAACCCTTTGCAATCTCCTTAAATGATCTTCTAAATAATCCAATATCTTCAAGATATATTTTTTTGTTGTGGAACTAAAAAGATTCAAGAAGATCTTGTCATATTTAAAAAGATTTGGTAGTTATTATCTTTTAATATTTTATGATATAATTAAATAAGATAATTATTTAAAAATATGAAATAAAATATCTAAAGATATATTTTTCCCAAATAATCTTCTATCATAAAGATAAAGAAAACCGCAAGGTCCAATTTTCTTGTTGCTCTCTTCTTGGCTTAGCCAAACTTCTTCACTTTTTCAAGTTTTTCTTGTCGTCTTTATGCAATGCTTGGCTTGGATTATTGTGATTTTGAAAATTTCTTATTCTTGGATTTATCTTTAAGGTGTAATGAAGCTTTAAGCAATTTATTTTCACACCTCCATGAGCTCAACTTAGCTGCAACTGCACTAACACACCTCAATTTATTTTAACATGTTTTTATATCTAATGCTCAATAAACCCAATTATAGGAAATCTCAATTAAATCAATGTTAAAGCACACGAATTAAATTAAATACCCAAAATTAAACATTAAATGAGGGCAAAAATATGCACTCATCAGGTTTGTATCAACAGGGACTTGTGAGAGATAGGGTCTTAGGAGAGACCCTGAGTCCACCTTGGTTGATGGGCTATATCAATAGGGACTTGTGAGAGATAGGGTCTTAGGAGAGACCCTGAGTCGACCTTTGTTGATAGGTTGTATCAATAGGGACTTGTGACATATGGGTTCTTAGGAGAGACCCTCAGTCGACCTTGGTTGATGGGTTGTATCAAAAGAGACTTTTGAGAGATGGGGTCTTAGGAGAGACCCTGAGTCGACCTTGGTTGATGGGTTGTATCAATAGGGACCTTTGAGAGTTAGGGTCTTACGAGAGACCCTGAGTCGACCTTGGTTGATGGGTTGTATTAATAGGGACTTGTGAGAGATGTGGTCTTAGGAGAGACCCTTAGTCGACCTTGGTTGATAGGTTGTATCAATAGGGACTTGTGACAGATGGGGTCTTAGGAGAGACCCTGAGTCGACCTTGGTTGATAGGTTGTACCCTGGTTGCAAAGTTTAGCTGTAATAAAACTTTAAATGAGTGACATTGCAAGGCCTAGGAACTAGCTTGCTGGACAGATATTCCAACTTATATGCTCCTTTTCTAACCTCTGCAAGCATCCGGAAAGGGCCTTGCCAATTCGCGGTGAACCTTCCTTCTGTTTGCCTTGCATCACTATTCATTCTTCAAACCATGTCACCTGGTTGGAACTTCCTTGGTTTGACCTTAGAGTTGTATCTACGTGACATGCTTTGTTTTGCAGCTGCATCTTGGATTCTTTTAACTCTTCCATTCACATGTATTTTTCCACTATTTGCCTTAACTCAGCCATACTAGTTGCTGGTCTTTTACACAGACTATCAACAAAGGGTCAGATTCTTAGTGCGTTAATCATCTTATGCAGGGCTACCTCTGGACTCAAGTTATCGATGTTGAGGGCTAGCTTGCCAAAGTGCTCCACGAATGTTCTCAAGGCTAGCTTGGCGTATGTTGATGAGTGTTAGGGAGCTGAGATCGTGTTGTTTTAACTTAGTGAATTGCGCTCCCAACTAGTATGATAAGGTGTCGAAACAATCTACGGATAATGGGGCAAGACAAATGAACCAAAAGGGCTGCACCCTTGAGAATGTCACGTGTTAGTTCATAGATTTTTTGATATTTTTTGATATTTTTTGATATTTTTTTAATTTTTTAATTTCTTTTTATTTTTTTAAAAAAAATTTAAAAATTTGCCACATGTCACGATGATCTCGTGCCACGTGGTAGTGATAGTGTGATGTGGCAGTGACAATGCCACATGTCACTATTATGCCAGGTGTCATTTTTACATCCTTAACTTGGTCCTTTTATTTTAATTTTTGTTTCAATTTAGTCCTAATTTTTGTAAAAATAGAGTATTTTTGTCCCTCTCCAACTTGAAACAAAATTTAATTTCTATATAAATGTACACAAATATTTCTATCAAAACTAATATTTCAAGTAAATATTTTTAACAAAATTAAGTTTATTTAACTTTATATTTTACATAAACTTTATTTAAAATTGTTTTAAAGTTGTTAATAGAAAATAATGCTAATAGAAAAAAAAAATCATAAATTATATTGATATTTTATTACATCACACTTTAATATTGTTTTTTATTTGAATTTATATTTCAAAGATTTGTATATTTTTAAAATGTGTAAAGATAAATAATTTCTATACAAATGTTTGAGTTAGTGTAAAAATAACAATTATAAAAATTATAAAAATAATTTTAACTAGTTCATGTAACAATCGAAAACAAAAAAATTTAAAATTTGAAAAACATTTTAAGTAAAGTTGAATCTGAAACATAAATTTATAATAAAAATATCAATTTGAATAAAAATATCAAATTTAATAAAAGTATTTGTATAACATTTATATAAAAATTAATTTTTTTTCAATTTGGAGAGAGACGAAATTACACAATTTTTACAAAAATTGGAACTAAATTAAGACAAAAATTAAAATACAGGGACCAAATTGAGAATGAGGAAATGACACTGCCATGTGGCACAACATCAACTTGACACGTGGCAATTGTTTTTTTATATTCAAAAAATAAATAAAAAATAAAGAATAATTAAAAAAAAATCAAAACATCCCGTTACTGACATGCGACACCCATTTTAACGTTGTTATTGTACCACTAACGGAACGGACTTAATTGCATCAAATTTCTGAAAATAGAGACTAAAATGAGAAAAGAGAAAATAGAGGGATCAAATTGATATTTTGCTACGAAAGTAAGGACCAAAGACATAATTAAACCAATAAAAGTGTAAGATGCATTTATAGTTTTATCAGAAGAAAATCCTAGTTGAATTTTTGAAATATATATATATATATATATATATATATGTATATATATATATAATATATAT
>Ga0214545_1008746_pt1 | contig 15899 bp, 11 predicted proteins | sample CNSS4metaG_FD_160064 | JGI IMG/M metagenome (GOLD analysis project Ga0214545, IMG submission 160064) | Root nodule microbial communities from cowpea collected in UCLA plant growth center, Los Angeles, California, USA - CNSS4 | ecosystem: Host-associated > Plants > Roots > Nodule | place: USA... | reverse complement strand
AAAAAAAATAAATAAATAAATTAAAAAAAAAAAGCGGGTCGGCCCGCAGGCCCGCGGGCCAATGTATATGCGGGGCGGGCCAGAGTATGCGGCCCGCATAAAATGTGCAGGGCGGGGCGGGCCGACCCGCGATGTGCGGGCCTTATGCGGGGCGGGCCTAAATGGGGCGGGCCGGCCCACATCGCCACCCCTAGACTTTGTCCAACTGCAACTACTTCAACGATCAGACATATTTACTTTTATTTATATATAGGTTTGATTGTATGTTTAGTTAAGCTGAGATCTATAATATTATTGATTTTAGAAAAAAGTGAGTTTATCAAGTCTAATTTAATCATAAGATAAAACTTATATCTAGTGTACTATTTTAAATACATTTTTAGTTGGTTTGAGATAATTATTGATCATCAAACATTTTCTCATCAAAGTACTTGATTTCCCATCATTTATTAGTGAGTATCTTGGTAATTAACACAGTTATTATTCAAAGATATAAATTTGTTTATAATAAAAAAGTTTAGTTTATGTAACATTCCATTACATCATCTTGATTATCTTAAATTTCTCTTGTTCTCAACTCACTTTTTTATTATTTGTACAAGTTATTGGTATTTACTTTGCTAGTATAATTTCTATATTGTTTTGGGTTTATATATAAGGTGTATGTTTTTATTTGACTAGTATAATTTCTATACTATTTTTGGGTTTAGATAGGGTGAATGTTTTTATTTTACTAGAATATAAGTCATAGAATATAAATTATAACTATCAACTTCTTAAAATCTCGTGAAGATGTGGAAACAAATACGTTAATAATGATTATCATTGGAAGCAAACGTATTGTTACAGTATGTCAAGGCAACAAGGTAGTCATTCATCTCACCAATTAGGACCCAACTTGGGCGTTAGCCCAACATGGATATGGGAATTTCTTCCTGTACCTCCGTTTTCTTACAATCAATTTTTTAATATTCAAATTATACCTTTCCTGAAATTAATAGAAAAAAATATTTCGGACTCTAAATTTATAAATATTCAGAATTACATAATTTGTAATGCAAATTTATATTCTGAATTATACTATAATACAAATTTGAAAACAATACAAAATGTAAATTATATTCTAAATAGTACAATATATAATGTAACTTTATATTTTATATTATACAATTTGTAATACAAATTTGAAAAAAAAAATCCAGAATGTTAATTACATAACAAGTTATATAATTCATAATATAAAATTATATTTTATTGTATAATCCGTAATATAAATTTAAAAAATAATTCAAAATACAAATACATTTAATATATAATACAAATTTATATTTCAAATTATACGTACCATAATACAAATTTGGAAAAAAAATCTGAAATAGAAAATGTAAAATCTATAATACAAAATTACAGTTCACATTATAGAATCTGTAATCTAAATTTGAAACTAACAATTGACAACCCTTTCTTTAATAATGATGACAGTACTTTTAGCATATATCCAGCATTAAATGGCCTCAAGTTGAAAACTGGAAAGGTACTTAGATAATGAAAAGGTTGCAAAATGTTGGATTGTTTTCTTACCTGATAGAGAAGAATGGAGAAATGGAGGTGCCCGAAGAAGGTATGTAAAGTGAGAGATAATTTTTAATATTTGTTTAATAAAGGGTGTTAAATACATTCCAGTAATGCTGTGTGGAGGTGCAGAAAGAAAACACAGGGCATGGACTGTAATACCCATAGAGTGGCCCAGTGAGAGAACGGAGAGGAATAAATTTTACCTGTGTTCTCAAAAAACATGTGTGATTTTAACTTTTGTTTTTTTTAAATCCAAGCAAAAATTATAAGAAAATATAAAATCTAATTTAGGCGGGAAGTTTACTGAGAAGAATCAGCTTAATTTTGTAATTTTTTTAAAATAAATTAAGTGAAAGCTATTAAATAGTAAGATAGAACATTATCCACAGTAAAAGAATGAAAGTAAACCAAGCAAGCCTTCATATCAGACTGAGTTTATAGAATTGACTTCTAAAATGAGATGAAATAGTGAAACGACAGAGAAAGGTGTCGTATGACAAGAACCCTCTTTCTCTTTTGTTTGCCTCTATCGTCGTTTGTAACGATAGGTAGCTGCTGGTAGGATTCATGTAATGAATGTAACTGTGTTATCTCCTTCACTCACTCACTAACTCACCTTATCCTTTTCGCATTACTCTCTAACCGTTCCGTGTTCCCAAATGGCCAACGACGAAGACCAACGGCAAGACTCTCCTTCGACCAATGAGCCCCAAAATGCCGCCTCCTCAGACTCCGAATCCGAATCCGAATACGACTCCGACTACTCCTACGACGAGGCGGAGGATGACGCCTTCCGCCGTGCCTTCCAGTTCCGCGAAGACGAGGACGACGAGGTGCCGGTGGAAGACAAGCGCAACAACCCGGAGACCAACTTTCAAGACTTCAGCCGAGCGCTGGAGAGCCCGGCGGTGAAGGAGCTGCATGAGGAGCTGGACCCCTTGATTGCGGAGGAGGAAAACCCTTTCGACTTCCCCGAGGACCCCGAGAACTGGACCGAGCAGGACCTTCGCGAGCTTTGGGCGGATGGGGACCCCGAAATTGGCGGCACAGGGTGGGACCCTGCTTTGGCCACCGAGGAAGAGTACAACTACGTTAACGAACAGCTTGCGGAGGGAGAAGACCCTCCCATTGCGCCATTCTATCTTCCTTTCCGCAAACATTACCCTCCAATTCCCGATAACCACTACGACATTGCCACTCCCAAGGATACTATCGAAGAGTTGGATAGGATTGAAGAGTTCCTCAGATGGGTTAGCTACGTTTTCCAAGATGGTAGCACGTATGTGTATCGTTCTATACTATAACAGTAACACTTACATGATTCTTTTTAATGTTCACTTTAATGTGCTACATGGTTGTTGCTGTTGGGTAGATTATGCGTTTCTTTTTCAGCTATGAAGGGACCGTTTGGGATGACTATGCTCATGGGAAAGGAGTTTATGTTTCGGACGATAGATTGATCAGGTTTGTCTTTACTCCGTTGAGGTGTTTCTTCTAAGGGTATGTTTGTTTTTTCATTGAGTTCCGTTGAACACGAATGTCGTGAGTTATGGATTCTCGTTGTAGAAAACGATTATTAAGTAAAACTAACACACTAGGTGATGATAATGCCGGTGGTAAACTAAAACAACATTATATATGTGTTGATTCAAGCAATGTAATTTGAAAGAGGGGAGAATTTTGTCTAGGTTTTTGTTGTGCCGTTGGTCTGATGAGACAAGGCATTCAAAATTCAGATGCTATTGATTGATAACGGTTTTAAATATTGGTTTGTGGCTGCACTTTCAGCCACAGTGTCAAGATTGTTGGAGTTACTGATCGCAATTGCAGCCACATCAGCTGCATTATTCTGTAATTTCCCACAACAACAAGGATAGAGATGAATCCACAGCCACAATGTAAAATTCCCAGTTAACGTGAGCACAGGAAAGCTGACTTGAAAAAATGGTTAGGTTAGCTGGTATCCTTTTGTTAAATTTGTAAGCATATGGTGCCTGTCATACTTCTTTGTGCAAAACCCATTCATTGGCCTGAAGCATTAACAGATTTGCCATGGAAACTTGTGGGAGGTGACAATGACCAATTTTTTGGTGTTTTTTAAGCGAATACACTCTACTAAGTTCAGCAAATTTCCATTGGCAACCTCAAATTGAGGAATTCAATTCTCACTCTTTAGGCTAACTGGGTCTGATGGCCATGTTTTTAGGGTTCTATTGCAGTCTTTGACTCCCTGTTAGCTAAGTATTTCAATTAGGGCCAGCATACCCATTTTCCCCTCAGACAAATTGTCTCTTCATTTCTTGACATGTCCATCTTCAACGACTATTTTTTAATGCCATTGATATTCTGCAATGTATTATCTTTTCATAGGTATGAAGGTGAATGGTTTCAAAATGATGTAGAGGGTCATGGTGTTCTTGAACTTGATATACCTGTCATAGAGCCTACTCCTGGGTCCAAGTATGTATCTTTCTTTGAATTGCTCTGTTACGTCTTAATGAAGTCTTAGATTGTGGCACAGTTTGAATATACATTCATTTTCTTGAGAACAAACTTGGGATGCTTTTATCCATGCCCTCAGGCTTGAAGCAAAGATGCGAGCTCAAGGAAGGATTATAGCTAGGGATTTTATGTCCCCAGAAGACAGAGAATGGCTTGAGAAGGATGTTGAAGATATGTATGATCTTGCAGATGGGGAGTATGAAATCCCCTATTATGAGAATGAGGAATGGATAAAGGAATTTGGAAGCAAGCCGTAAGTTTAATTGTCTATTTCTATTTAGTCTATTCATTTTGAATCACTTTATTATCTTTAAGATAAGTGCCACTTTGCAATCCTTCTCTCTATAAATTACATGCATTGTCTCTTTATATCTCTTTGAACATTATTACTAGTACTGAAAGAGGTTTTATATTTTGTGTCCAGGGAGAAAGGTCGATATCGTTATGCTGGTCAGTGGAAGCATGGCAGGATGCATGGATGTGGTGTATTTGAAGTCAATGAGCGTGTCCTACATGTGGGTGAATGGATTATACAAAATTTATGTTTCATCTTATTAACTATAATCAACCTCTTTGCCAATTTTTACTGAACTAGGCAGAGAAAGCTGGACTCTGTAGATGGAAAATAATTGCACAACTTACATGTTTTGCTTTAGTTTCCTGGAGTGACCTACATTCCATATGCTTATTGAGACCGTTTTTTATTACCCAACATACTTCAATTTTGTGTTTATGGTGTATTATCTACATTATTCGGTTCATTTTTGCCACTTAATTAATTGGGGGAATTGCAAGGTATCTCAACATAAGGGATGATGTCATTTTTTTCCAACACGTTTATGACATGTAGTAGACCTATTTTCTTTCCTGGTTACATAATGTGTGTGCATGCAGGGTAGATTTTATTTTGGAGAATATGTGAACAAGTATGAGGGATGTGATGAAGAAATTTCAGGGGTATTTTTTCATAACTTTTCCATCTCTGTATAATGAAAAACTAATCATCCAAGACCTGTGTCAATATCTTGATCTTTCTGATATTCTGTCAATTTCAGATGCATGCTGCTATAGCAGAAGTTGCTGCTGCAAAGGCTCGCATGTTTATTAACAAACCAGATGGAAGTATGTTGTTTGACTTCTTTGAAAATAATGGAAAACCTTATATGCATCTTTTTCGGGTGGTGGGACCGGTTGTGGAGTATCTCTGATTTTAGGTTTTGCCATTTCTTTGGTTGCTAGATCCATTTATTAGTGCATGTGTTATTGATTTAGTCATAAAATTTCATGTTTATTCTTTCTTCTTTCTACATCTTATCACCATTTAGCATATGTTTGGGTGATATTATTAGAAAACAATTGTTTATTTTTCATAACTCTCTAGATGCTGAAAAAAGTGGGCAATTTAGTTATCTAAAATTCTTTCAGCTAAGCAAACAATTTTATTTTTTAATACCAGTTAGGATTTAGGAAAGGAACACTTATTGCCAGTGATTTTTTGTTTCACAATTTGTGCGTTCTTCGTCATGATATAAAGATCAATGACCAATTGTAACTTCACACTGCAAATATGTATCTCATTTGATTCTCCTTTTTGCCTCTAGACAAAAGTCTCGTCTAGTAAGGATGATTAAACATGGATGTTGGCTCTTGGCACACTAGTCTTTCTGTTTTTATTGTATGGTTGAAATATTATATATGTGCTATTTTGGAATGGAATTGTTTCCCCCCTCTTTTCCTGACTGGCGTGGTGCTGATTTTATTTTGTTTATCATTATTTGTTACACATCATTTAACATTTTGTTTTTGCAGTGGTTAGAGAAGAGAGAGGTCCTTATACTGATCCACAGCATCCTTACTTTTATGAAGAAGACGATGTGTGGATGGCACCTGGCTTCATTAATCAGTTTTATGAAGTGAGGCTTATTGGCAATGTTTTATCCTAATATATTGCTTATTGTCATCTTATGCAAGGACGTTGAAACATGCATATGGTTCTATCTCAGGTCCCGGATTACTGGAAAGTATATGTGAAAGAAGTAGACGAAGAAAGAGAAATGTGGTTGAACTCTTTCTATAGAGCTCCTCTGAGGTTACCCATGCCAGCTGAACTTGAGCACTGGTGGTCAAAAGGTATTTGTTCTTCCTGTTTTTCTGTATGAACAAGTAGAAAAGTTCTTAATTGATTCTTCCTTCAAATGCTTGGTCAGAGGAGAATAGCGAGCTTCCTGAATTTGTCCTTATTAATAAGGAACCAGAGCCTGATCCTGAAGATCCTTCAAAGCTTATATATACTGAGGATCCTTTGATCCTCCATACACCAACTGGACATATTATCAATTATGTTGAGGATGAGCATTACGGGATACGTTTATTTTGGCAGCCACCTTTGAAAGAGGGTGAGGATGTAGATCCTGAAAAGGCTGTATTCCTGCCCCTTGGTTATGATGAGTTTTTTGGAGTAGACACGGATAAAAAAAAGGAGAGCATATTGTTGCGTATTGTACTTGCAATTGAAAATGTCTGCAAGCCGTGGCTTGATAAGCTGGATAAATGGACTGAAGAGCAGAAAAAAATTAAGGAAGAGGAAAAGAAAGAACTTGAGGAAGATCTTGAACTGCTGGAAGCTGAAATTGGACTGGAAGAGGCTGTTGAGGAAATGGAAAGGTTATTGCGCATAAGAGAGAAAGAAGAGGAAAAGAAGGCAGAGATGGGTTTGCTGGATGATGATGAAGAAGATGGTGATGATGATATGGCTTCTGTACCCAAACAAGAGAAAGAAGCTCCTGCAAAGGTGGAAGAGGAAGCTCCTGCAAAGGTAGAAGAGGAAGCTCCTGCAGAGGTGGAAGAGGAAGATGATGATGATGATGATGATGATGGAGATGATGAAGACGAGGATAATAGTGCACAATCAAGTTTCGGGTCTGTTGAGCAGGGACAGACAACAGAGCAGCCTAAGGCAAAACCTGGGAAATCTCCATTTTCTACATTGTCACTTGCATTTGCTCGTAGCAGCCTTATCTCCACTGTGAGTTATTCCGAAATTTATTTAATGCATCTATTTCATATACATGACTGCATCTTGTATTCAAATTATATGCTCTCTTGTGTATATCCTGGTTCCACTGAATAATCAGGGAGCTGCATTGTTTATCATACAAAATAAAATTATAATTTTCTCCTTTTGAATGTCATTTAGCAATTTTAATGGATTTATAAGACAGTTTTATGCTTCATTTTATTATTCTTTGATCGAACAATTTAACAAGTTAACTGATATTACATTGGACTTGTCTCTTCTCAGATACCACCCAAATATATACTTCAATGAGTTCATTCCTGAACGGCTTTTTCCCCTGGTTGTGGAAAATAATAATATTAGAACAACCCAAGTATTGAAAACTCTGGCAACCATACTCCTGTAAATATTTCTCATAGTTTATCAGTTTTGAATAATGAGATAAAGTGTGAAAAGGAATATGGGATAACTACACTGAACTCCCTTGGGACTAGCGGTAATTACAGCTAGTGATGGTACATTTGCTAATGTGGTTGCACCACCTTTGTGCTATTTTGGTCATCTTAACTCTACTTCATTTCAATGTTTATGGGAGAAAGTTGTTTGTTTTACTAGTTTGAATTTATAACAAACAAGTTCATGAATATTTTTCTCTCTCGGTTGGTTTATCAGGTTCCATCCAAGCTGCAACAATCATTTTCATTCTGGGACATGGGAAGATCGAAACTAGAGTCAGGTCCTCTTCCGAGCATTGATCGCTCCAGTAATATGAAAACAGTTTGTTCAGTCAGTTTCCGTCCTGTGACCAGCCAGAAGGGTAGCTTGAAGACTGTGGGGAAAACTCATGGGAAAGTGAAGGAAATAAGCTCTTTAAAGGGGAAATTTCTTGAGGTGCACTCTCAGACTCGATCACATTCATGGGTTTCTTCAAATTCCATAAGCAACTTACAGAGGCCAAGATCGAGTAGTGACAGGTGGTTGCATGCAGCACCTGAGAGGGATTTAGACAGCATACTGTCTTTGCATTCATCTTTGTATAATTTTGAACAACGTAGAGAGACTGTTTGATGATCGTATTCTGTCCGTTTTTCCCAATAAGAGAGCTTTACTTGAAATACAAGTTTTGAAGGCTTTTTTGTATTTTTGCCCTTTCTGTACCAAAAAGAAGCACATGTAGGATTTTTGGGAGGGAAGAGACATTAAAACTGTTGATGTATTTTAGTATGTATGTCGTTCTAAATCTGAACATCATCTAGTGATAGAATTGTCGAATGGTGTTTCCATTTACTTTTTACTTTTCATCGAATTTCACTTTCTTACACCATGAAGATGCTGAGATCCCAAAAGCATAAGGAAACCACGCCACAAGTTTATTGTCTATTCTAATCCTCTAAGCTATAACCATACATGATAAACTATTCATAAGAGCAGAGTTGACCCGTTTTAGTGTGGTCTATCGTTGATTAGCTAAAAATGGATGCACTGTCCCACCAATTTATTTTTATTTTATTTTAAATTGCAATAATTATTATATTTATATGTTAAAGTATTTTATTGTAACTCGTAATTAAAATTTAATTTGGAATAGTTAATTATATAATTACAATATATATTTATATCTTTAAACAAATATAATATAAAAACTAAATGTTTTAAAATACTATTTTATTTTAATTTAAGTAAATAAAATCTATGAACTAATTTGTTTCGTTCGGTCGGTCAATTTGACTAGTTAGAGTGACTAAATCAAAACGGATTAGAAAATTAAAAGTTTTAAGCCTACTTGTTTCCTTTTTGGAGGATTCGTAAGCTGATATATATATTTTTTTTCAATTTTAATATTATTTTCTATTTAAAACTGAATTTTCTATTTGATGACTTGTTTGATTTGAATGTAGGTGGAATGCGAGCTGAAATTTTAATTCTTATTACAGAGAACAATATTAAGAAAGCAAGTAAAAGATTGTATTCAAATGGTCCGATTAATTCACACTGTTAATACTTGCCACTTACATATAGTGTTGTAGCTTTAGCAAATTAAAATTGCCTTTGGGAAAGAGTTTTACAAGTTCATTATGATCATTCATGATGAGTCCATTTCGTGGAGTGTAATAAGTAATCTAATGGTTGCATTAGTCCTCTTAGCATAAGTCATTTTTATTTCCATCAGAAAAGCAATATAAAATTTTAAGTCTTGAACAGTCCAGAAATAAAGGAATTGGTTTTGCAAGTAGTCTTAAACAGTCCATATATGTATATATAGAGAGATTATATATATAAAAATTAAATGACAGATACTCAATTAAAATATATAAAAGTTTTTAGTGCTTAATAGATTAGAAAAATTTAATAAAAACTCAATTGAAAATACTTAAATCTATCATAGACTTAAAACTTATTTAACCTCATAAATGTTGAATATATTCTTTTTGATTTTCTAAAATCTTTAGTCAATATTTGTTTCTAATTACATAACACATAAAAAATTTAGTAGTACTATATGTTACTACTTGTATACATATCTAAACAATGTCATGGAATAACCATTAATCATGCTATGCTATTTCAGAATCTCGTTCTCAAAAAAACATACACGATAGTAGCAAATAATTCAATTACAAAATATTTAAATTTGTTTGAATTGTTGAAATATCTCGTCTAAATACAAGGTAATATTTAACTGATTATAGTTACAAATATGATAAGATAGATTTTCATTATTGTTAGCAAAAATTCTTATGATATGTTTTTGTCATCAAAGAGATGATAATATGATCATATATCTAAAAAGAATGTAAAAAATTATTATACAATGTATTTTATAGAGATAATATTTTTTATAAAATAAACGGATTCTTTTAGTCTGACATTTGAATAATAAAATAATTAAGTATCATTTGTGAAATTACTTTTACTTTTTATCTTATGTTTAAGGTTCGTACAATTCTAATTAGTTCTTAAAAATTATAATCTTTTTTTAGTTTGTATTTTTCTAACATGTTTAAGTTAATTAATATTTATTAAATGTAAATAGTTTATTAATATTTTTTTTCTTTTATAATAATTAAAATATGATGAAAACAATATTTTAGAAATAATTACGATCAATTTGAAATTAAGGTGGTGACGTTGAAAAAAAGATAAAACTATTAAAGTAGAGGATGTTTATTTATAAAAAAATATAAAGTTTAAGGATTCAAAACCATAAATTAAAATTTAGAGTGTGCGCTTATAAGAAAAATAGACCACATTTTAGAGTTCAAAATTGTTGTCAATTGCTTTTGGCAAAATTCAAATCCTCATTTTTTATCTTGGTCAGTTTTTCTGAAATTTAAAACCATTTACATTTATTGCGAGTTACATTTCAGCAATCAGAGTGGCGCAGCGGAAGCGTGGTGGGCCCATAACCCACAGGTCCCAGGATCGAAACCTGGCTCTGATAGAGTGGCTTCTGCTTGTTTTCTTTTCTGCCTTTTTGTTTTTTTTCTTCTATTTAAAATGATTTATTTTAACCCAATAAGGTATCATCTTGTATTTTTATTTCTACAAAATATTTTTATTCTTTTTTTATTTGTTTCTTTGGCCTTTTTGTTTTTTTTTCTTCTATTTAAAAATATTTATTTTAACCCAATAAGGTATGATCTTGTATTTTTATTTCTAAAAAATATTTTTATACTTTTTTTATTTGTTTCTTCTGCCTTTTTTTTTCTTCTATTTAAAATTATTTATTTTAACCCAATAAGGTATGATCTTGTATTTTTATTTCTAAAAACTATATCATTGTTAGAGAATTCTCACCACTATTGAGTGTTTATATTCAAAATGACTATTTAAATTTTAAGAAAATAATTTACTTTTAAGTAAAAATTAAAACATTTTATGATAAAATATGTTGTAAAATAATAAATTTAAAATTTTGTATTCTAAGAGAATAACTATATAATTCAAAATTAAATAAATTAAAAAATCTAATAATAAAGAATTTGAAATAATTCACATACTCGAATTATTGTTAGAGAATTCTCACCACTATTGAGTGTTTATATTCAAAATGACTATTTAAATTTTAAGAGAATAATTTACTTTTAAGTAAAAATTAAAACATTTTATGATAAAATATTTGTAAAATAATAAATTTAAAAAATTTTATTCTAAGAGAATAACTATATAATTCAAAATTAAATAAACTAAAAATCTAATAATAAAGAATTTGAAATAATTCACATACTCGATTTTATGTAACTGGTCCGTATATTATCTATTCAATTCAATTTTAGATTTTACTTAAAACATTGTTAGGTTATCTAATATGACAGTATTATTGGCTTGATTGAAGTTTGAGTGTCACAATTTCAATATATTTCTTTTTTATAAATATTGAAAAAAAAGTTTATTTCATAGTAAAGTTGTCTGTATTTATTATTTTCACTGGCATCATTAATTAAAGTTATCTTACTAATGATATTAGGTGATAACTGTTCCTCATTTCTCAATCTATTATATATCTAATAAAAGGTTAGTATAATGAAGTTACTAAACTGACCATTCTAATTTGTTGACACGTGTTCCAAATGGAGGATTTTTTCGTCTTTTCGATGTTTAAGCTTTCCCGTTTCTTCCCTCCTTAATGGCTAACAATTATTTTGAATGATTATGCATTTAATACTTTATTAAGATATTGATATTGATTGAATGTTGATTGACGTGCTGGGCTGCAGTTACTATTCTTCTTCTTCTTCAAGCAAAAAACTATTTTCAATCTTCTTCTACAAAAGTTGATAGATCTAGAAAAAAATTCTCCGGCCTCAAGGTTGTCTCCTTCTTTTTCTTTTTCGTCTCCTGTTTGTGTCGCCATATCCAGATGAAGGTAAGTTATAATAACTCAACTTTATTTTCGAGTTCTCCTTCTCGGTCTTCATAAAAGGTCTTTTTACTTCTTCTTAAAACTTATCCTTCTTCATCTTAATATTGGATCAAACGTTAGACATTGTTAAATAGCTTGAGTTCTCCTTTTTCAGAGGTTCTTCATTTACTTTTGTTTTAACCGAACTTTGTTTCTATTTCGTCTTTGCAGGTCTCCTTCATCAAATGGTATTCTTCTGTTTTTTATTTGGTGAAATATATCTAGACATCCTTGTCGTCGTTCTTAGATTTTGAGTCGACTTTCTTTTGGGTTTGCGGAAAGCATTAAAGGATATATTTGTTGGATTTTTTTTATTTATTTATTTCCAATCGGGTTAGTTGGGTATATTTTTATGTTTTTGTTCTATACTTGGGGGTTTGCTAAATTTTTTTGTAAAAAGCTTTGGTTTGTTGCTGAAATCGTTTCTTGCTTTTGTAGATTAGAGGATTTCATATCCAAATGGCTAAATGGATCGAAGTTTGTTGCTGCATCATAACAAAATCAAGTTATTGCAATTTCATCTTTTATGTCATCCTTCACATGTTATTGTTTGCAATTAGGCTCATTGTTTGTTTGATATTTTCAGAATGGATGGGTACAATGACAGAAGGCAATTTTATAGAACCAGAACAAAATCTTTCGGCCTCAAGGTTAGTTCTCCTTCTTGGCTTTTTTTTCTTACTTTTTGAAAGGCATTTTCATATTTGCTCTTACTTTTTCTTCACGAAAGCTTTAATTTTTTTTGAGGGTTTTTGTGTTGAAGATGGTGTACCGTGGATTAGTACATTTTAGTAGTTGTTGAAAGTCAATAGCTTGAGTTTTCTTTCTTCTTCTTCATGGTCTTCGTCTGCTTTTTTTTTTTTCTGTTTCGTAAACCTATCGTTGTGGGTTGAAGAAAAGGTTAAACCTTTTGATTTTAGAAGACATATTTACTATTTTTCGTTTTTAATCTCAGTGTTGTGTGTTTAGTTGCTTCTTTGATGTCTATTGGTTGTGGATTGAAGAATCAAACATGCTTAACATAATTAGATTTGTACTGTCTATGAAGAATCAAACATGGTTGGTTGATTTCAAGGAAAATCCCAAGGTTGCACAGGAACATATGAAGAATCCTATGATGATGAACAAGATCCAAAAGGTGGTCAATGTTGGAATTGTCCAGATGAGGTAAATTTGTAGAAGAAAGACAATATTTGTTTGAAATTAAAAAATTAGGAAATTTTGACTTTTTTTTTTGTCGTGTTTTGTTTTAGTGTACTTCTTACTCCTTTTTTATATTTTATTTTGACATAATTTTATTTATTTTAATTTAATCGGGGTGTGTTGTTTAAACTTTATCTTTTGGTTTTAACGGGTTCGTCATAATTTTGGTTATTGCAGTTGCTTGGGTGTACTACAAGTATTGAGGCATATGTGAAGCTTGGAGAAGAATCTGAATACATTAAGATCACCTTCCGAGGGGACTACAGAAAGGAACACAATAGTATTATGTGGAAAATTAGTATGGGTACCCTATATCTTAATTTTATGTGTTGAGAATTTTTGTCCATCTTCAAGGGAAAAAAAAAAACTACTCAACAACCATAAATATGTTTTAGTACATAATATGAGAGCTTTGGTTTTGATGTTGAATAAAAAACTATTTGATTCAAGCTATTAGCATGGATGGTGTTGATCTTGCATGCTCCGTTTTTAAACTCAATTGCAGGAGGAGTGTGTTTCTTTAGTTAATTCAATTGCAAACCCAAATGTTACATTTGATGTAACAGAAAAAGGCAACAAGTCACTTGAGTTGAAGATTCAAAACCAGGTGCTCTAAAAAATGTCTCTGACGAGCATGAATTGTTGTAGCGGTATATCTTGCATTTTCAACATTATTTTTTTATGACAGTTATTTCCAATTTATCTTCTTCATATTTCTATCTTATAATTTCAAATTCTATTGATTATTCTTTTTGCTTCTCAAAGTTAAACCTATACAATAATGATAGGATAGGCAACTCAAGATGTTGTAATGGGTATAAAGATGAAAGTAATAGTATCCTTCATTAACAATGGCAATTGCAACGTCCACTGGTGATAGAAGGTTAACCATGACTTTTATGTTAATGTTGATAATAGAAGTGAAAAATATTGTTTGATCTTTGAGACAAAATTGTTGTTATTGTTGTTAATGTCATAACACAATGTTAGGCTGTATGTTAACAAAGATAACGATACATTGGTACTAGCGTATGATACAAAGGACCAAATTCATAATGTAGTTCTAACTAAATAGGTTAGACATATAGATGTTTGTGAAGTTTTGCATGAACTTTGTTGATAGTGTATAAAGTTTAATCAGTTGAATTTTCTTGAGTTGGATTTAGATAAATATTAATTACTTCTAAGCTTTTCTAACTTAAATCATTGGTTGATTTCGTGTTTATGGTATTTAATCTAAATATTTATGTAACTGTTTTGTTTTCTACCATTGTAGGGAGCATACAACATGACTGTTAGAGTAAACTATAGAGGTATGATTCCCTATCATCACAAATGCAATTACCTAAGTCCTTATTTTCTTGACTCTTGCATCTTTGTTTAAGAGTCTATTCGATATTTAACTTCATTGTTTGATTTCCAAATTGCTGGGATATAATCTCATTAAAGATTCTAAATTTTGTTTTAGATGAATAGAGGAACAATTATTATAGATGCTATCACCTACATTGAGAAGCTGCAAGACAAAGTCTAGAGTCTTATCACTGATTCTGTTTTGTTGTTTTGCAATTAACTTTGGTTCACTGTATCTCATGAACTTGAGATATTTTAATTACCCTTCTTTGAATTGTAATGTATTAGCTATAACTATCTCTGTATATACCATTTTAACACTGAATTTTGAATTGTACCAAGAAAATACGTATGTTTAGCATTTAAGAATATTCACTCAAAATGAATGTTCTATTTTTTGGTTAGAAATTTTATAGCATTAACAACGTTGTATGTGAATATTGTGGTGCTGATAATTGACTTTTTCAATGTTTGCAGGATATAACTTATGCTACAACCTTGGAATGATAATTAATGACAAGATTTGTTGAGATCCTACGAGACTTTATTTTATTGTAATAATGATTACAATATTAGTGGCAGAACACATGATTATTTTATGTCAATTAAGATTCATAAACCATTCTTCCATTTCAATTATTTTAGAACCAAACTTAGTATTTCTTTCATATATTTGTTCATTTTTCTAACACCAATTATGTCACGAGCATTTGATTAATTTTTTAACAATTTAACAAGTAATTATAAAATAAACAATCTATGTGCTTAACGAAATACCTATATAACTTATAATTATAATCTGCTTAACGAAATATCTAAAGAACTTACACAATATATTTACATTTTACTTAACTAACGACCACATGTACTTATGCTTTTCATTTTAATATAATATATAACTTAAATTTATAATTATAAATTTTAATCATGTAACAATATTATTTTACTATACATTATTTATCAATTAGTATCAATTTCATAATTTAAAACAAACAAATCCATATCTAACTATTATTTTTTAATCTAATTAATAATAATAATAATAATAATATTAGTATAATCTATTATTATTAATATAACAACAATTACATTAATTATATAATAGTAAAATATAATATTATAATTAAAAATTTTATTAATTAAAAAATGCAATATAATATGCACCAATATTAATAACATATTTATATATTTATTATTTAATACTGTTATTACAACTATTTCTTTTAATTAACTTAACTAAAATAATAAATTAATTATCGTACATAATTAAATTAATAAAAAAACAATTAAATTAATATTTCATTTATATATATATATATAATAACAAAAAAATATATTTTAAAAATT
>Ga0214545_1008741_pt1 | contig 15904 bp, 13 predicted proteins | sample CNSS4metaG_FD_160064 | JGI IMG/M metagenome (GOLD analysis project Ga0214545, IMG submission 160064) | Root nodule microbial communities from cowpea collected in UCLA plant growth center, Los Angeles, California, USA - CNSS4 | ecosystem: Host-associated > Plants > Roots > Nodule | place: USA... | reverse complement strand
TAAAGGTGAAAACTTAGATTAGAATTAATCAAGAAGTTACTTTGGTTAATTAGCTTTTTACTAGATATAAGAGGTAAAAGAATGGAGATGATTAGGATTAGTAATATTTAATTGAGAAGTTACTTTTGTTAAATTTACTAAGACTAATCTACAAAGTTCTTGTTTTTGATCGAGAAGTTACTTTGGTTGAAAGTAAGGACGCCAACAAATTAATTGAGAAGTTACATTGATTAATTTGAAGTCTTAAACAAGAAATCAACAACAATAATCTTTAGGAAACAAATGATGAATCCTATTTTGAAAAAGCAGTGGAATCGACCTATTTTTCTTTACTATAGTTTCTATCTTATTTTATTTTTTTATCGTTATCTCTCATATTTTTATTATTTTATTTGACTAACTCTTTTGTATAGTTTTTATAAGAACTAATTTGCTAACACCTTCCCTACACGTAACCGACTCCTGGATCCAAAATCTAGTTTTTCGCAGACTTGTCTTATTTTTATGCTTTTCCATAGTTTTCTAGAATAACTATGGTGGCGACTCCCAAATCTCTTGTTAAACCCGTTTTCTTTTTTGGTCTGTCGTCCCATCGTGATCCGCAGTGGAGTCGCCATCTGTCGCAATCGAAATCGCGATGAGACGGCAAACCAAAAAGGAAAATGGGTTTTAAAAGAGATTTGGAGTTGCCACCATAGTTATTTCTAGAAAACTATGGAAAACCATGAAAATAAAATAAGTCTGCGAAAAACTAGATTTTGGATACGGGAGTCGATTACGCGTAGGGAAGGTGTTAGCACCCTACAGCGCCCGCCCAAGGACGGTAACTTTAATTAAAAATGCAAAGTCGATGTGGTTTTTAAAATGTTAATTTTCCCCAAAAATAATAAGACAAAAATACTAAAAAGAAACAAAAATATTTTTTTATTTTTTTTTAGGCCCGACAAGGATTGACCTTGATCCTACGTATTCTCATTCAAAATGAGAAATCAGGGTTACGTAGCTCTTTTAAAGAAATTTGAAAACAATTGAGAAAATGATTTAATTTTTTGAAGGTGAACCTGACAAGAACTGGCCTTGCTCTTACGTATCTCACAATGGAGAATCAAGGATCACGTAGTTCTTAAAAAGCTTTTTTGTTTGAAAATGTTGATGTTTTTATATTTTCAAATTTTATATTTTTTTGGTATTTTTGAATTACTTAAAAATATGTGTCACACAACGCGAGCGGTCAGACAGACACTAAAAGGAAAAAAAATCATTTTTGAATTAATTGGGAAAATGTCATGCGACGCAAGCGGCCAGACAGACACAATAAATGAAAGAGAACCTTTTTTTGGGTTTTTTCTATTATTTGGAATTTTTATAATTTTATAAAAAGATGAAATGTAATTAAAAAAAAAGACAAAAGTGGAATATAAAAAAAGGAGGGTGATTGAGTAATGTAGGAGGTGCATGAAGTAAATGAGGTGTGTTTATTAAAGGTGGGGTGCAACAAGTAAAGTATAAAACAAACCCATAACACAAATGAGTAGTGGAGTTAGTATACCTGGTGGTGCAGCAAGTACTAGAGGTGTGTGAAGTGGAACATGGGCTGCACACAAGTCCAAAACAAAAAATGGGGGTATGGTTCTAGCAAATATCAGGAGTGCGCAAAAAAATACACAAACAGTCCAACTCAAATAAATGGAGGTGCAAATATAAACAAAAAGGTGCGCGGAGAAAAAAACGTTCAGACCCAATTTATTTGAAATAAGAAAAAAAAGGGAACCCTAATTTGAACTATAGCCCCTCTTCTCTTCACTTCACCAACAACACCCTTCCTCCCTTCTCTCGAGCCACCAAGATTCCGACAACAAGTGTCGCTGCCGCAAGTCCCACGGCTGGCAAGACACGCCGCCGTCGACACCAGTCCCTACTGGAAGCATCGCCGGCGAGAACCCAACTCCCTGAATTGTCCCCCTTCTCGTTTTTCTCCCGCGCGCGAGGTAGGCCGAATCCCGGAGTCTTGCCGTTGCACACCACGCCGCTCCGACCTCGCGTTTGCCAGCTCAGACCGCCACGGCCTGGACTGCCGCCACGACGCCATTGCCGCTTGCAGAGTTCCCCTTCCTCTTCTTGTGTCGAAGTGGCTCACTTAAACACGAAATCTTGTGGCCGTTGCCACCAAGACCACCATCATTCAAGACTCCGACTCGCTGGCGGCGATGCTACCGACGATTTTTCTTTCCTTTTTGTTTCGATTGAAAGTCTGTGATTGGGGAAGATAAAATGAGAGTTTTTGGTGCTATTTGGGGCTTCTAGTTCTCTTTGATTTTTGTGCAGGTGAAGGATGAAGATGACGGATGAAGATGAAGGTTGAATATGAAGAAGGAAAGGATAATAAGGCTGGAAAGTGGTCTACGTAGTGGCACGGGGCTGATGTTGATGGTGACGATAGAGATTGAGGGTGATGGGGTGGCAGATGAAATTGGTTTGGCTGTTATGTGTGCACATGTGAACAAGAATGGAGGAGAAAGTGTGTTTCAGGTTGGTTTGGTGCTGGTGAGAATTAATGCCATGTTTTCTATGCAAGTAACCTCCATTCTTGTCATTACTTTTTTTTTCATTAATTTAATTGAATTCTTTTCTGCGACACCCTTTTAGGACTTGTTTCAAGTAAAACCAAGAGAAAGACCATGATGACAAAACGCAGTGAAGTTCATGGATGAAATCGCGTCATTAATGAGCAAAGTCCTCATAGCAAGCAAACAAAACAACATCAATTTCACTATTACAATGAATTATGCTTTCTTATGTGGTCCTAGAGCCCACTTCATTTCTCCATAACATTTGCAAAGGCGTTGCCATACCTTGCCTTAGTGGTGAGTTGATTTCATTCAAACTTTAACTGTCCTGAATCAATCAAGGATTCCACTTTACGCTTGAGTCCCCAACAATTTTCGGTTGAATGACCAATAGCCCCTCCATGATAATCACATCTTGCATCTGCGTCATAAGTTTTGGAGTACGGGGGCTTGGCAGGCTTCGTGGGGCAAATAGAGGCCAAACCTCTTTGGAGAAGACTTGGGAGCAATGCTGCATAGGTCATTGGGATAGGAGTGAAACTCACAAGCCTATTGTCTTGATTAACATTTCCCTGTCCAATGGTTCGGTGGGAAGTTGAGTTGGGGTCGGATATCAAATTTTGTCTGGGAAAGGCTCCGGAATGAGGGTAGGTCAAGGGTATTTGAGCAGTGGGACGTGATTGAGATTTTCCATCTCTCCTCTTCCCAGGTTTAGAACTGGACTCGTTCACACTTGCTACCATGGTAGAAGCATGTGCGGTCTTCCCTGTCATCACACCAATTCCAATTCTTTCTCCAATTATGACAAAGCTTGAGGAAACATTACTCACCATACACTCGTAGAAGGGTGATTATAGAGTGCTTATAAACATAGTTGTCATCTCTTTATTAGGCAAAGGTGGCACCACTTGAGCAGCAATCTCTCTCCACCTTGGAGCATACTCTTTGAATGCCTCGAACTCCTTCTTCGCCATATTTTGTAGATGCAACCTATTAGGCATTGTATCATTATTGTATCCATATTGCCTCAAGAACGCATCAGCCAGATCTTTCCATGAACGAATGTGAGTTGGTTCCAAAAGCGTATACCAATTCAGAGCGATGCCAGTTAAGCTTTCCTGGAACAAGTGAATTAGTAGTTTTCATCATGAGCATAGGCAGTCATTTTCCGACAAAACATGGTTATGTGGTTCTTTGGACAAGTGTTCCCTCGATACTTCTCAAACTCTGGCAACTTGAACTTTGGGAGTATCACCATGTCTTGGACTAAGCATAGTCCAACAACATCACTGAATGCAAAATTTCTCTCCCTTTCTATGGCTCTCAACCTCTTCTCAAGCATTTGTAATTTATTCTCTTCGTCCTTAACGTCCCTAGGTGCGACGATAGACTTCACATCATGTTGCTTTGTCTCTACTATGTTCACGATATTTGGATGAGTGGTTTCCCCAAAACATGTGAAAGTAGCAGCTTCAAGCTTATTTTCTTCTTCAACCACATTGTTTTCAACATTTTGAATGCAAACTTTCCTCGAGTCCACTCCAAGGGGTGGAATGTAATTTGAAGGGAGGCTAGATGGAGGAAAATTTTGGTTTTCCTGAACCTTATGTTGTTGTTGTGATGTCGACGTCTCTCCAGGGTTTTGCATGGCATTCAAGGCCTCCAAGATTTGACTCATCTGACTCTTTAATTGTTGGATATCGGTCTTCATCATCTCTTGGGTTTCTCCTTGGTTTTCCATGATTTTGCGATAGGGTCGCATCCTATAGGGTGTCTTGAAAGTTTAGCCTATTTTACTTTTATTTTAGTTGAATTTTATTGAGTGAAATGGATAAAGAAAGAACAAAAAGGAAATGAAAAGAAATAGAAAATATGACATAATGCAACCAATTCTAGTTAGAAATTATAAAGTTGTGAAAACACCATCATAAGCATAATGGACACTAGCACAAAACGGAGTCAACAATGTGATCCATACGATAAAACATCCATAACATTTAAGTGCACAACATTTGAAACACAGGAAGTCATGATTTAACCATCCTGAGCCCTAGCCATCACATTCTTCATTTCTTCCATCAGTTTCTTGGGGACTCTCTAGCATCGCTACTGGAGTTGCCATCTGTCACAACCGGGATCGCGACGGGACGACGAACCAAAAAAGAAAACGGGTTTGAAAAGAGATTTTGGAGTCGCCACCATAGTTATTCTGGAAAACTATGGAAAACCATAAAGATAAGACAAGTCTGCGAAAAACCAGATTTTGGATCTGGGAGTCGGTTACGAGTAGGGAAGGTGTTAGCACCCTATAGCGTCCGCTCGAGGGCGGTACCTTTAATTAAAAATGAAAAATCGATGTAATTTTCAAAATGTTATTTTCCCCCAAAAATAATAAGACAAAAATGCTAAAAAGAAACAAAAATATTTTTTTTATTTTTTGGGCCCGACAAGGATTGACCTTGGTCCTACGTATTCTCATTCAAAATGAGAAATCAAGGTTACGTAGTTCTTTAAGGAAACTATTTGGAGAATGATTTGATTTTTTGGAGGTGAACCTGACAAGGACTGTCCTTGCTCCTACGTATCTCACGGTGGAGAATCAAGGATCACGTAGTTCTTACAAAAGATGTAGCTGTTTGAAAATATTGACATTTTTTGTATTTTTTGAAATTTTATATATTTTGTTTGGCATTTTTGAATTAGTTGAAAATATGTGTTACACGACGTGAACGGTCGGACAAACACCAAAAGGGAAAGAAAACTATTTTTTGGTATTTTTAGAAAATAAGTGTCACACGGTGCAAGCGACCAGAGAGACACAATAAAATGAAAGAGAAGAATTTTTTGATTTTTTTTTCTATATTTGTAATTTTTATAATTTTTAAATATATATATATATATATATATATATATATATATATATATATAATAAATAAATAAATAAATAAAGGATGAAATTATTTGAGAAGGATAAAAGTGGAAAATAAAATATGGTGGTACATGAGTAATTAGTGGGAGGTGCATTGGCTAACGACACTAAGAAGACACAAAGAAAGCTAAGCGGACGCCAAAGTCCACAGACTCAAAGAACCAGGCTCTAATACCATAAATGTAACATACCATTTAAATAATTACTTTAATTAAATGACATGTCACACAAATAATATAAGAGACAAGGTCCTGGAGTATAACACTACTCCTTACAATATCCAAGGCACACCATGATGCCAATACAAAACAAAGCACAAGGGTCAATAGTAATCAAAGTTAACACTAAACGGTAAGATAATACACGGGCCATAACCCTAATAGAAAGCCCAATCAAACAAAATCCAGCCCAAGCAGGCTATGCAGCGGAGTCACAATTTTCTTGTGGACCACGAGGAGTTCTTGCCTTTACTCACATCAATAAATTGATGATCATTGCAAAAAGAGAAAACCACACACACAGAACATACAACAAGCAAAAAGGGTAAGCTAGAGTAGAAAATGATTTATCATACCAATACATACACTTTCATAATCCAACATACATATATCAATCAATCATGTTATGACTTGCAAACAATACACTAAGACTTAAGATACGATTCATCCAGATACATATAATTAGTCGGATTCAGCGGATGCTTGCACTTTGGTGGCCTTTACTGCTCTACCGAGCTAATTGTTACATGTGTTTCATCCCCCACGCACAAGGTTAGCCCTTAAAGTGTTTCAGGCCTCCTACTACTCTCACCACTTGAGTCAGTACGCTTTATGTGAGACTAACTAACTCTTTAGAGCGTCAAGATGCAATCCTTACATTGAATCATTACTAAATTATATAAATGAGGCACCACCATGAACTCCCACTAATAGAGGTCATGGAATTACGTCCTGACCAACTGAGGCACCACCATGAGATCTCACCTAGAGATTCATGGAATTACATCCTAACTAATGAGGCACCACCATGAAACTATTGTGGAATTACGTCCTAACCACACACAATTCATGTTTCACCAACCAAGTATGTACTTATCATGCATACCAATCTCATGCCAACTTTTATAACCAACCTTCATTCATATTCCATACCAAAGTCATACCAAACTCATCATATTCAACCCATGAACTATTTTATACATGCAACTTCGCTCAAGACATGCTTTAACACAATAATCCAACTAAACATGTGACATTCATCCAAGAACAAAGAAGTAATAGAACAAAATGCATCCTCGCCCAGCTCTTTGCTCAGGCATAAAGGTCTCGCTAATGAAGAGGGTTCTCTCGCTCAGGCGAGCTTCGTTTGCCTAGGCGAGAGCTCGAAAAGGGGAATAATGGCTTCCTGCGATTTCTCGCTTAAGCGAGCCCTCCTCGCTTAAGCGAGATTGCATCTCACTCAAAACGGAGACTCGTTGCTTAAGCAACAGCTCGAGCAGGAAACTTGGGCGAGCCTTTGTTAGTCTCGCCTAGGCGAGATGTACTCGCTTGGGCGAGAAAACCAATGCTCACCACTGTTCTCTCGTGCAACAGGCCGACAAACACAACCCAAACGGCTCAATAAGACATTTCATAAGCTCATAACAGCATACAACCCATACAATCATGAAATATCATCAAAGCAAGCATAAAACTGAAGATCAAGCAGAACCCTAACTTCCCTTACTTGGAAAATGTTAACAGACCACTTCGACACCTAAGCGAATGAGCACGACAGCTCCTGAAGCAGACTCGTGAACTAGAAAATGGTAGAACAGATTCAATACGGTTTACCAATGTGAACCCTAGCTAGAATCATGACCATAGGGCCAAAAACAAAGGAGGTGCGATTAGAGAATTAACTTATGTGACTTAGAGAACGAGACTGAGCTAGCTTGAAGATGGTAGAGGTCCAAACCCTAGTAGAGCTTCTGTTTGGGAAAAGGGAGAGGAGTGAGTACTGTTTTTGCAAAGTGAGGACAAAATGAGAGGGTTTGGCTGTCTTAGGGGCTTTGGACACTCTGTGGGCCAGTCCTTAGGCCCATTAGATTGGGGCAACCCTTAAACATTAAGGCAGAGAATATAAGTGGGCGTTATACATGATTGTTCATTTGTCCTTGTGCAATGCTTTTCAAAGCATGTTTGCCTCTATGTCAACACATTTTCTATAACACTCAACATATTAGGCGCAAACAAGTTTGGAAATTACTTCTTGCATCCCATCATTTTCTTCCTATATTTCATCATTTTCGGAATTTATTTTCCCGATAAGTACTTTTGGAAAATTTGTTTAGGAAGTCAAACATCCCCTCCTTTAATGGAAAGCATTTTTCGAAAGTTTTTGATAGGGTGGTAGAAGAAATTTGATGAGGTGGAGAAAACAATTGCCAACAAATTTCTCTCCAAAAATTATTTTGTAGTATTGACAACACTAAAATGATTATAAAAAGTTAAAAGATGATTTGTTAGACAGTACCATCTTTAGGATATGTGAGTCAATACATATATACGAAGATTAGACAATCTCACAGTTCAAAGTGTTATGTGAAAACAACATGTATAACGTGTCTACTTCACTTGTTCTTGTCGTTTGATCTTTTTGTAGAGTCCATTTTTACTTTATACTTGTAGTATGTCTAGCGCTCTTATTTTCATCTAACGTTTTGCTTGGCTTTGCTAATGCTTTACACTTATATTCTTTTCACACTTCTCTTGACTTTTTCCAATGTTTCATGCTTATCTTTGTATAATGCTTCAAATATGTTCATATAAGCTTTAAGTGGTCATCTAGCTCTTTCCGTAGTTTCATTTAGTGCTTTGGTAAACTTCATTTATGTTTTTCCTAATACACATTTTAGAATTTTAGAGTTAGACTGTCATCTATTCATGTGACATCTCATATGTGCCTTAACACTACTTACTTATTATTTTGTAATTAAGTTGAAATAACTTCTTCATATTATTAATATGTATTAATTTTTTGTATTGAAAATTTTTAAAGAATACTCAAATTAAGTTATGATACACAATAACATACTATTGATCAATAATTTTATTGAATTTAGTTGTTAAAATATAATTTATGATAATGTCCATGAGTATCTTTCTCATTCTTTTCAAAATTTTATGGTTTTTCATGACATTCTTCATCAAATCTCTTGTGCATACACCTAAATAAAAATGGGGAGGCTGAGCACAAGAATGATCATCTTGTTAAAATAACTCGCACAATGTTAATCCATAGTGAGTATTTTTGGGATGATGCTATTCTTAGTGCATGTTATCTCACTAATCGCATGTCATATTTGGTCTTAGATAATAAAGTTCCTCATTCTATTTTATTTCCTCATGAACCTCTCCACCCTTTACCACTTAAATTTTTTGGATCTACATGTTTTGTTCATAATTTTAGTCCTGGTTTTGATAAATTATCCCCTAGGTCACACAAATGTGTCTTTTCGAGATTCATTAGATCATAGAAAGGATATAAATGCTTCTCTACCCTTAATTATTATTTTATTTCAATGTTTGTCACCTTCAATGAATCTTCCCTTTACAATAAGTCTCTTTCTTCTCCTCATATGTATCCATATGCTATAGTCATCATCTTTATTATTTGTGATCCTCTTATGTCTAGTGCACCTTTGGATTCTTCACCTCTACAAAATGACTAATTTCTAGTCAGGGGCGAACCATTGTATTGACAAGGGGGAGCCACGACTCCCCTAACGTTTTTTTTTTATATATTTTTTAAATATATACATATATACATATCTATTATTTTATTTATATTAATTTAGTTTAAAAGATTTTTTTATAATTTAAAAATCACGTTTTATATAATTTCTTCTACTTTTTATTTGATTTCTCTCTTTTTCGTGCTTCCATCTCTTTCTCTCCTCTTATTTCTATCTTAATTTTCACCATCAATTTCTTATTATTTCTAAAATCAATTGCACCACAGAAAAATTAAGGAGTTAAGGATCATTTAGACCGAACAATTTCTTCTTTTGAGTAAGTTTATTTTTTACCTTTTTTTAAGCAATATGTTTTTCTCTTGTATGTGACTTTTCTACACTCTAGGCATCTCTATCTATTAGAGATCATAAAATCATGTTTTAATTGTTGATCAAACTCTTCTTTGTATAGATAGAACTATTTAAGACTTTGAAGTTGTGAAAGGTAAGAGCAAGATTAGGAATCTACTCTAAGGTAAGGGAAGCTAATCATTTAGAAGTTATTAGTTTTCTTAAAATATTGAGTCTTAGTTTTAAAATTTAATTTGGGGTAGTCATAATTTTATCTTTTTCTAGAGAGTTGACAAATTTATATTAGAAAAATTATGGTAAAGAGTAAAAGAATTAGTTATTTTTTTCAAGAGGAAGGCTAGTGATGAAGATGAAAAAAATGCATCTATGTCATCAATGGTGGAACTTAAACAAAAATTACTATAGCTACAATTGAAAGATCTACTGCTACAACTAAAAGATCTTTTCTGTAATGAAAATAATCAAGAACGGGTCGAGAAATAAGATGAAGAATGAATTTTTAGCAAGCACTATGATAATCTATATTGAAAGAGATATTGAAACAAGCTTCAGTTCTGATTCAATTATTGAAGATTTTAAATCATTGAAAGAGCATAGAGGAGCATTTGACTAAAGGTAAGTTTTGCCTTTTTGAATATATTATTGTTGATGATAAATTTTATGTTACACTTTTATATATATTATTATCATATTTGTTGAATTTTATATGAGTGCTTGTTTTGAATAGAGAAAATAATTTGAGGAAATGAAAACCTTTTTTAATTAGAAAAAATAATTTATATATAATAAATATAATTTCCCCCTTAAAATTTTTGTTCAAGTTTCGCCACTGTTTCTAGTGCCAACTACTCTATCTCTTTCGACTTCGACAACCGAGTCTAAACTTCCAATTGTCTTTCGTAAAGGTATACACTCTACGCATAATCCATCAACTCATTACACTACATTGAGTTACCACAATTTATTTTCAACTTTTTGTACCTTCCTTTCGTCTATTTCTTCTGTGTCAATTCTAAAATTTGTAGGTGATGCCTTAGCCCATCTTGGTTAGCATTAAACCATGCTTGATGAAATAAGTGTTCTTTATAATAGTTAAACTTGAGAGTTCATCCAATTACTATCTGGTAAATTTGTTGTTGGTTGTATGTGGACATTTTCTATCAAAGTTGATCTTGATGGTACTATTGATCATTTTAAATCTTGTCTTATGGCCAAAGGTTACACACAAATTTTTAGTTTACATTATGGTGATACTTTTTCTCTAGTGGAAGAAATAGTTTTGTTCACTTATTTATAGCCATGGATGCTCTCAACAATTTCCTTTTTACCAACTAGAAGTAAAAAAATGTTTTTCTCAATGGGGATTTGCAGGAAAAAAAAATCATATGCAACAACCTCTAGGTTTTGTTACTCAAGGGGAGTCTTATGGATTGATATGTCATCCACGCAAAAATTTATATGGTTTGAAATAGTCTCTTAAGGCTTGACTTGAAACAATTTGGTATGACTCATAGTGAGATAATCATTCAGTCTTTTACCATCACTCAAGTGTTGGGTATATCAATTTAATAATATGTTGATGACATTGTTCTTACATGCAGTGACCACCACGTCATCTCCCAAATGAAACAACATCTTTGTCATTACTTTGCGATCTAAGATATTGGCAAACTAAGATATTTTTTGGGGATTGAGGTAGCATAATCCAACAATGATATTGTTATATCTTAAAGAAAATATGCATAAGATATTTTGGAGGAAACTGAATTGATGAACTCAAAATCTGTTGACACACCTATGGATACCAATACTAATCTCCTACCTAATCAAAGTGAGCCTTTCTCAAATCATGTGGAGTACAAAAGATTGTTTGGAAAATTGAACTATCTTATTAGTATTTGTCCTAACATCTTCTTTGTAGTTAGTGTGGTGAGCAAGTTTCTCAATTCCCTATGTGTAGATCATTGAATTGGAATCATTCGTATATAAAAGTACATTAAAGGATCTTCTGAAAAAAGTTTGTTATATGGTCATAATAAACATACTAAAGTTGTTGATTATTTAGATGCTAATTAGGTAAGATTTTCATGTAATAGAAACTCAATTTTTTGATATTGTGTCTCCATTGGTGATAGAGTTATCAAAACGAGCCACTCGGCCCGGCCTGACCCATCACGGGTTGGCCACTTAGTGAGCCAATCGAACCCAACTCACTTATTAACGAGCCAAAAAAATTTGAACTCATCTCGGCCCACCATGGGTTGGTGGGCTAAACGGGTTGGCTCACTAGCTCACCTAATTAAAAAAATAAAATTTATTTTCTTTACTCCCAAAAAACCTAAATTATAGTTGTGATTAAAATCTAAATAAACTTTGATACAATCCAAAACAATCAACTGCAAATGCAAACCAAAATCACAAAAATATTAGGTTTGCATTTGTCAACTCAATATGTTGGCAAAAAAAAAGTGCCCAACCCAACCTAAATACAAAAATATTGTGTGGCCCTTTATCTCCGGGTGGGTTGGTGAGCCTACCCGGCTCACCACGGGTTCAACTTAGGTGAGCCGAGTTCTTGATGGGCTAGATCAAAAATTAACTCGTATTGAAATTTGTAAAACAATTTCAACCCAACCTGGCCCACCACGGGTTCGGGCCGGGTTGGCCCACAAGTTTTGACCCACTTTGATAGCTCTAATTTGTGATAACTTGATCTCTTGGAAGAGTATCAAGAAATAAAGTGTTGTGATAAGATCTAATGCATAAAAAAAGTATAGAACTATGATCTCAACCATTTGTGAATTTATTTGGCTTAAACAATTATTTAAAGAATCACAAAATGAAGATGTCATTCAAATTACACTTATATGTGATAATCAAATTGCTCTTCAATTAGCTTTTATCCTATTTTTTCATGAAAAGGACTAAACACATTAAAGTTAATTATCATTTTGATAACGCTGTCATTGATGCGATCAAATTACCACTACTTAACTTTAGCAACTTCAGTATTGCCAAATTAGTAGTGATTAAACTAGTTAGGGTTAAGATAATCCTGAGTCGTCTCACAACGAATACAAAATTGATTTCAAATATTTTAGTTTTATAAAAATCTATCCTAAATGCAATTAAAACTAGAAACTAAAAAAATATGGGGTTTTGATATGCAAAGAATAAATGACACGCAAATAAGAGATTGTAAACACAATAATAGTAAATAGGTCAATTCCACTACTCTTTCAAAATAGGATTCTTCATCGGTTATCAAGAGATTATTGTTAAATTAATTATTGTTGTTGATTTACAAATCAATCAATGTAAAGTCTCAATTCATTTGTTGGCATTCTCACTTTTAATCAAAGTACAGTCTCAATTAAAAGTGAAAATTTTTAGATTATCCATAGTAAATTCAACCAAAGTACAATTTCAATTAAATTTTACTATGCCTAATCACGTCTATTCCTTTATTTCCTCACCAAATAGAAAACTTAATTAATCAAAGTAAAGTCTTGACTAATTTTAGTTAAAGTAATTACCTCTAATCAAAGTATAGTCTCAATTATTGGTAAAAACTTATTTAATCAAATGAAAGTTTCTAAATAAAATCAAAGTAAAGTCTCAATTGAATTTAAAAACCTTTTCACTCATATGATTAGCATGCGTGTAGATTTAAAATCATTATTTTCTATTCAATTAAGAAGCAAAGGACATAGATAAACAAAAACCACAACAATAATCAAAAGAACAAATAAATTAATTCATCTAACCTCAGAATCTAGTTAAGAAATTACAGTGGAATCAACCCCAAAAGCTTAGCCCTCCATGGCCTTGATGGAATACATGATAATATGATGAAGGAAAGAAAATAAAATGAAAGAAAAAATGAGAGATATGGTGGATGACGGTATTTGCCAAAACCAGAGAGTTGCTAAGTGTCCCTCTTCTGCTCCCTTAGGCCTCTTTATATAGGCTTCAATCGGACTTGCACTTTATCTGTTCGGTTGCTAAAATATTTTATCTTTATTTAATTAATTAGCAACTTAATTTCTGTCCAATTTCCAATTCTGCCTCTCTTATTTGACCATTTTTGCAATTTTGACCAGGATTGACTTTTACATTGACCAGTGTTGACCAGTTTTGACTAGTTGACTGTCCTATGAGATGCTAACACGTGGTGCAGAGACTTTCTCTCCAGAATTAGGGTTTTTGCCTCCTTTCTCCTTCCTCCACCATGGATTGCGGTTGGCGATGGTGCTGCCATGGTTGTTGCTTCGAGGTGCAGGTGTTGCGGTTGGAGGCTAATGGTGACGCGGTGGCTGTAGATGCGGTGGTCATGCTCGTAGTGGCGCTGCATCGGGGTGAAGAGGTTGTTGCGACATGAAGATGTAGTTCGAAGGTTCGAACTGCTGGTGCGTGAATGAAATGATGAAGGTGTGTTGTAGATTCATGAGGAGATGGAGAACGATGCAGATTCACAGCGTGTCTGTGGGTACGTGAAGCTCGTGGTTTGAAGGTGCTGGACTGCTGCTACGTGATGGTGGATTCGAACTCAAGGTGGTGCAGAACCTCAGCGCGGTGGAGATTCTGCTACGTTGGTGATGGCCGTGACTAGTTGCAACGCCTGGTGTAGTGTAGTAGTGATGGATGCGTGAACTCCTGCTGCGACGAAGGCGTGCTCACGGTGTTGTGGTGCAAATTCTGGCAACAAGGCTGCATGGAGGTGGTGCGCTAGTTGTTGAAGCTGGCTCGCGGTGTGCGACAAAGATGGTGGTGGAGAGTTTGCGGCAACTGCTGGCAAGGGTGGCGGCTGCCATGGTGATGGAAGGAGATGATGAAAAATTAGGATTAGGGTTTCATTTTGGGAGATGGTGACGTGACAGTGTATGATTGGTTAGTTTAGTGAGTAGAGGATCGTGATACGTGTATCATGTGGTTGGACAGATTTGGAAGGTGAGGATTGCCAAATGGCATAATCTGGTTGAGAGGAGTTTAAGTGGTAGGAGGGGTGCAACATAGTAAAAACTGGGGATGCAGAACAAGTTTTTGTGGTCCATTTGCAGGAGGAGTGTGTAAATAAAAATTGGGGGTGCATTTAACTTCTGAATTGTTCTTTTCTAGAATTTCTTGATTTTGGACTTATTTTGTAACTTTGAATATTTCAAATCCAAACTTTTAATGACCCAAATTAAATTCCAGTTGTATTAACAAACGTTAGAATATCCAATAATATTTTATGCAACTAAAATCAATTTTTACGCCATTTTTACCTTACGTACTCAATAAATCCAATAATCACAATCCTAATTAAATCAATCCTTAAGCACAAAAATTTTATTAAATCTCCAAATTTAAACATTAAATGAGGGCAAAAATTTGAACTCATCACATTTTATTTGATAAAAGATCGTATATGGAGACATCAAGACTGAATTTGTTAGCCCAGGTGATCAATTAGTAGATCTATCAAATTGGCCTTTCTCATAGGACTTGACCTTGGCCCACATGGTTTGGGGCCAAAAAAGCCCACATGGCCAAAAAATTCCTTATTAAAAAATCTAATAGGGCTAAAATATCCATAAAACCCCATGGGTCAAAGCTAGTCCATGGGCCTTCCTTTTTAGCATGAAAAAAATATAATAATAAACTACAAACCTTGAAATAATACATTTATAGTCTAAACTTCCAATCTTAATAAGGCTCCTACTTTTCTTTCCATGTGACACTCACCTTCTATCCAACTTCCTTTCATTTTTCTTGTCTTACCTCTTGTGAATATGTTTGGGGAAGATCCTCAATAACTCCTTATATTAATCTATTTTAAAAAATGAAATGTTTGACTCAAAGAATTAAACACCAAATATATTGAGATAATGGACTAAGTATATAATAGAATCAAAAAAAGTGTCATTGTTAGTGACTTTCAACATCTTCAAGAAGTTTAGACTCATCAATGATTCCTTCATGACCAAAAATATTTTTAACAACTCCATCTATCACATAACCAATTGAAATACAATCAAATCACAAGTCTAGAGTTAATTATTTAATGTAAAGTGATTTTAAAACTAACAACGGACTTACCACTATGATTTTCAGAAAATCCATGTAACCAATTTTGAGTACAAATAAACATTTGCACATGATTAGGAAGAATGAAGCTTCTATATTTAGACAGTACACACCCACCTTTACTAAAAGCTGACTTTGATGCCATTGTAGTAATGGGAATACTAAACACATCTCGAGCCATTATAGACAATATAGGAAATTTTTTCTCTTTAGTCTTCAATATTTGAGCACATCAAAATCTTCACTGTCTTT
>Ga0214545_1008737_pt1 | contig 15914 bp, 7 predicted proteins | sample CNSS4metaG_FD_160064 | JGI IMG/M metagenome (GOLD analysis project Ga0214545, IMG submission 160064) | Root nodule microbial communities from cowpea collected in UCLA plant growth center, Los Angeles, California, USA - CNSS4 | ecosystem: Host-associated > Plants > Roots > Nodule | place: USA... | reverse complement strand
TTTTTGTCTGTCTTGAAAAATGAAGTAAAACCAACAATTCGACTTTTTTAACTTCAAAACTTATTGTACATAAACACATTCATCATAGTCTTAACCTATTATTATGCATTGCACATATCTTAATCTTCACAATATCAAAGGTACAAAGATCTGTGCATCAACATTCTCATCATCAACACAAATGTTTGTCTTTATCAGTTCAAGCAACATCAGTGCATTCTTTACAGCATTATATATTTGATAACTAGCCAAGAAGGCAAGACTTATGTAACACAAAGAAAAAGATAAAGATGAAACATTGTTGGTGCTCTTACAAATTATTGTGCTTAACATATGCTATGTTATACAAATGCCTTTACATTGACAATTGAGGTTCTTCGTTCCTTGCAATTTCCCATTAATCATCAACTACAACAGGACCAAAACCAAGTAGTGCACCCAAGAGAATTTGCTCCCAACGTTTCACACCCCTCTGCACTAGGCTCGAGGTTATCGTGCGCAAGCGCGATGTACTGCTTGAGTCCAGCAAAGATGTTGAAGAAGACATGTGAGGATCTGTTGGAGGAGGATGGTATTTCAAGGTACACTTTCCTGATGGATGATGAACTTTAACATCAAATGCTGGTGAAAATGGTTGTCCCATAACTTGAACATGGGAGATGTTGCACCATAGTAATGCAAGACAGATAAACAAACAATTGCCAATTCATTCTTAAAATGCGAAAAAATTTGATATTACAAGGTGAATAAAAACTCGGTTTTGGAATGTTTGATCAATGACCCATTTGAATAAACTTTTTTATCTTCTATAGTGACTTCTATACCAACTACTAGCATAGATTGATTTTGATCTTGAAGAGCTCGAGTAGTATATATTGTTTTGAATTAATCAAAGTCTAAAATTTGGATGTACATTTCACGTTGAGTTTTAGTTATTTTCTTGTGTTTCAGTTATTTTCTTTATTCTCTTAAATAGGTGGGTCAAGGAGAAATGTCAGAGGTGTTGAGTTGGGTATTTGAAAGGAAGAATGATAGTTTGAAAAAGTTTTTTTACAAACTCCGACAAACTATCTATTTAAGTAAAAAAGTACTACTTTATTATTTCATTTTAGTTAAAAAATAAAAAATTAATCTATTTAATTTTATTTATAGAAACTTTGTCAAGTTTGTTAAAAAATAATTTTTCATTTGAAAGTATACCTAGATTGTTTGAACAGTAAGAATAGATTGTTTGAATTTAAGGAAGAATTTGAGTAAAACTAAATATATAAATTTGAGGACATTCAAAAAATTGTGATGTTGTTCATTTTGTAAAATAAAGATGTGAAAGTGAATAGATTTGAATAGAAAATTTGTAAAAGATTTAACCCATGTAATAAATAAAAACAAAAGATAACACATTGGGTTGTTATGTTAAAAATAATAAAACATAAATATTTCATGAGTTAATAAGTATAATTAATAGCTTTTTAATAAAAAAATTAATAAGTATAATTAATTTCAAATACAAGGTCATTAATTGAAAATATCTTAATTAAATATTCTATTTCACTAAAATAAATATTAAAATTAAATATATATTAATTATCATTGTCATTATTATTTTTATTAATATTAAATATGATGTAACAAATATCAATGGGGTGGGCAACAATAACTTAACTGTACCAAACTACAATTAACTGCACCATAATATACTGAAAAAAACTGAACTATTAATAATAATAACAACTGAACTATACTATTTTTTTAGTTTAGTTTTAAGAAACTGAAACTACTTTTAAATTTACAGTTCAGTTAATTGCAAAACTCATAAAGTTGCTCTCACTTACTATCTCAATCTTTAACTTCAATTCCCAAACCATACTTCAACTCATTCAATTCCAAAACTATACCCCAACTCATCATCTAATGCATAGACTTTTACTTTCATTCATTCTGCTAATTGCTAATTCCTAATTCATTTTTCTTTCAACAAATTAAAAACTGTCATTGTTTATTTCTTCTTCTTAATTCAAATCTTGTGTACTACTGACACTTATATTTTAATTTTAGGATGTATTTTAATATTTTTTAAGGATTTTGAAAAGCAATTATGAAATTGAGATCATGATAAATATATATAAAACATTAGCTTATTTATAAATTATAATATTTCTAAAATATTTTATTATCTTCTATTTCAAACACAAAAAATATTAATTGTTTAGTGTTGAACTTCACGCTGCACGATACAGTTTTAATTTACATGATTTACTTACTTTTTTTTATGTTATAAATTAAATTTTAAGAAACAGATTTTGTTTCTTTTATCAATTTTCAAATAAGTGGCGATCATTGCCAAAATTAATCTTAGGTGTTATTTTTTTTTTTATTTAAAAAAAAAATCCAACACAATTCAAAAGTAGTTGGCAAATCGTTCGGGTCAAGAATAGTGCAGCTTGGAAACAAGTTAAGATACATAATTCAATTTATATTTTAATTGAGTGTAGTTTAGTATAGTTCAGTGTAGTTTTGTAGAACAAAAAATAGTTCAATTCAATTATTCTGAACTAAATTTTTGTTCAATATAGTGTTTATTAGTGCAGTGCAATTTACTTACTTTTGCCTACCCCTAAATATCAAAGTCAAACACCTCCATTCATATAAAAAGTTATTTAAATGATATTATGGAAGTATACCCATAAGACATACAGGTGTGACAAAAGAAAGTGAGAATAGTATTGTTTGATTAAGTTATCATCCTGAATGTTCAGAATTTTTAACATAAAAAGTTATTGAAATAATATTATGGGAGTATACCCATAAGACATACAGGTATGACAAAAGAAAGTGAGAATAGTATTGTTTGATTAAGTTATCATCATGAATATTCAGAATTTTTAAGATAAAAAGGCATGAATCTTCTGAAATTACATAAATTTGTTAATTATGAATCGAATAAAAGCGAGAGCTATTTGTAGAAGATTCTCTAATATTCAAGTAATTAAGAACATAAAATATATATATATATATATCTATATATATATATATATATATATATATATATATATATATATAAAAGGAAATCAAATGAGTATTCAATATGAGAATGCATTATATTTATAAATAGATGTAGATAAGAAATGATAGATGTAACAATTGATTGTCAAATAAATTTAGTTGACAGATATATGCGATTTTAATTATTATTTTTATTTATGCCTGGATTATCATATTTAATGGGATTTGTGCCATATTCTCATAATTATATTTTGTTATGATGTGATATTTTTTAAAAAAATAATATATATATATATATATATATATATATATTATATTTTTTTTGTCAATAGAAGAATTAATTCTCTCAAATCATAATTAAATTAAATATTATATTATATTTGAAAAGCACATCATAATAAATAATGATAAAAAAGAGTTATATTGCAAATACATACAATTTGTTAAAAAATTGTTATAATATTGAAGAAATTCATTTAATAATAAATTATTAAGAATTCTAAGTTCTACGGTAAATTTTAAAGAAAGAATATATAAAGATAAATACTTAAATCATTAGATTCTCTAGTATCAAAATTAACCTTTAATATATCTTATTTATTTATTGTTATCATAGAAAGACATTATATTTAATTATAAATATGTGTAACTAAACGTGAATTCAGTATAATTCATATAATAGTGAAAATAAGTAGGCTTTTCTACTCATAATGACCATATGATAGATAGATAAAAGTTTTTTATTTTTATTTTTTATAATGGCTATTAACATGTTAGTTACAATTAGGTATGAATATTTTTTAAGGGTTAAATATGTTTTTAGTTTCTTAATTTAATATTGAAATTAGTTTTTCTTTACATTTTTGCACCGATCTAGTCTCTAAATTTTATAAATGCATGAATTTAGTTATTTTAAACATATTTTATTAGGTTTATTTGACGTTTCAAACATATCTCAAGATAATATTTCAATTAACATTGAAGTGAAAATATATCGTGTTAAACGACTTAAACAACTTAAATATTACCATAAACAAATATTTGAAATGTCAAAAAAATTTAATAAAATTTTAATTAAAATGACTAAACTTACACATTTTAAAAGATGAGATATTAAATTAGATCAAAATTTCAAAACAGAAATAATCAAATTTTCAGTTTTAGACAAAAACATATTTAATCCGACGAAAAAACATATTAAATCCTGTATTTAAAGTTTTGATTATGCTATAGTTTATATCCATGTAATTATAGAATAGTTTTTGACCGGTATAGTTGTATTAATAAAAGGAAAAACAAAATAATCCGGAAGAGTCAAAAGATGTTATCAAGAAAAAATTATTTCCTTAATCAATCTAACAGCAAAACGGGCACGCAAATCCATCAGATTTGTTGAGCCACAAATATTTAATATACACCCGACCTACACGGGATTATGAGCACCCTCAGAAGCATTTATCCGTTAATTAAAGCCCTATTATTCAATATTCGAGCCACCGGTTTCACTAGGGATACACTGAAGAAAAGAAAAGAAATGTTGAGTGACAAGATCAATCGAATAAGATTTCGCCACGTCATCGAGAGTGCCAACGTGGGGACATGAGATTCGTTAGCAATAGCCATGTCCAAAATATCTGAGAAACATAGCGCACGTGTCATGCGGTGTTCTTACCGGGTTTCTAACTCCTACAAAACCCCCTCTCGTGACCTTCTCTTAACCCCAATTGCTTTCGCAGCTTCCCATTCAGAGGAACAATGGCACGTAGGGTTTCGATTTGCTCCTTCTTCTTCGTCTTCGCATTTTCTCTTATCGCCTCTCAGATCTACGCTGAGGAGTCCTCTGAGACTAAGGAATTCGTGCTCACACTGGATCACTCCAACTTTCACGACACTATCAGCAAGCACAATTTCATCGTTGTCGAGTTCTACGCTCCATGGTATGTTTCGATTCTGTTGCATTTTTACGTGTTTTTATTTTCTGCTTGATTTTTACTCCTTCTGATCTGTGACATTTGCTTTGACTTTGTTCTACATCTCGCTCTTGTTAATTTCCTGTTGTGATTTTGTGTCTGTACTGATGCCCTCATTTTAATCTGATTTATTTTTGCGTTTTGGATTTAATTCTGTGGTTTCGTTTGAATTGACTGTGTTTGATTTGATTTTTGAATCTGTTGTTCTGAATCGGCTTCGCTGAGATCGATTGTTATTGATATTAGTGCATTGTGGTTTTCACGTGATATTTGTTTTTATTTTTCTTTGTAGGTGTGGCCACTGCAAGAAGCTTGCTCCCGAGGTAATTTTGGTCGCCTTTAAGTTTGGGGTTTCCTTTGATTTGTTATTGTAGGATTATGCGGTTGATGATTGTTGTCATTTTTGTTTATGCAGTATGAGAAAGCTGCTTCTATATTGAGCAGTCATGATCCTCCGATTGTTTTGGCTAAAGTTGACGCCAATGAAGAGAAGAACAAAGCTCTTGCAACCGAATATGATGTTAGGGGATACCCCACACTTAAGATTGTGAGGAATGGGGGAAAGAATGTTCAGGAGTACAAAGGTCCCCGTGAAGCCGATGGCATCGTTGACTATTTGAAAAGACAGAGTGGTCCTGCTTCAACTGAAATTAAATCTGCCGATGAAGCTTCAGCTTTTATTGGTGAAAATAAAGTTGCTATTGTAAGTGATCCATCGTTTCATTTTTCTTTATTTTAACTCATATGGGCCTGTAGTAATGATATATTCCTATGATTTCAGGTTGGAGTTTTCCCGAAATTTTCTGGCGAGGAGTTTGATAACTTTACTGCCTTAGCAGAGAAGTTGCGTGCTGATTATGACTTTGGTCACACCCTGAATGCCAAACACCTTCCAAGAGGTGAATCATCAGTCGCTGGCCCTGTAGTTAGGTTATTCAAGCCGTTCGATGAACTTTTCGTTGACTCCAAGGTAGTGTTGATTTATGTGGATTAATTTTGCAATTTTATTAGATGTTTGAATCTAATACTGGCTGTCAAAATTAACTTGTGCTTGCAGGATTTCCATGTGGATACTCTAGAGAAATTTGTTGAGGAGTCCAGTATCCCTGTTGTTACTGTCTTTAACAATGATCCTAGCAATCACCCTTTTGTTGTCAAATTCTTCAACAGCCCCAATGCAAAGGTAAATTTGCTGTTTAAGTCAATTTTGTTCTTTCAGTATTGAACTGGAGATTTCCGTATTAATAACGTTATTGCTGCTGAAATATTATTTGTTAAACACCTCCGTGGTTTCAATAATAGCTATAGCTGGGTAGCAGGGCATAGATTGAAATATAGGTTTTCAATTGCGGCCATTGGGCTACTAGCAGCTTTTTGCCTTCTGTAATCTGCACTAAATAGCATTTTCCTAAACTAGTTTTCTTTCCCTTACACTTCCTGTTCCATAATGTTTATTATTTCCTTTTGTTTTGGTTGTGTGCACATTTTATCCTGTGTTCAAGAAACTTAAATTGTTGATATTGGCAGGCAATGTTGTTCATCAACTTCACTGCTGAAGGTGCTGAATCTTTCAAATCAAAATACCGTGAAGCTGCTGAACTATATAAACACCAGGGTGTAAGCTTCCTGGTTGGAGATGTAGAGTCTAGTCAAGGAGCTTTCCAGGTTTGTATCAAAACATGTGACATTCAAAATATGGAGCATTTAATATCGATATTTGACACTGAGTATGGCTTGTCTTGATAGTACTTTGGACTGAAGGAAGAACAAGTACCTTTAGTTATCATTCAGCATAATGACGGGAAGAAATTCTTTAAGCCCAATGTGGAAGCCGAACACATTCCAACTTGGTTGAAGGCATACAAGGTTATTCTTGTTTCTCCTAGTGGCTTGTAACGTAGGCATAATTCAATCTGATTTATTACTTTTAGTGGTATATCTTGACATTTTTTTTCTGAATATTTCAGGAGGGTAACATTGCACCATATGTGAAATCTGAACCTATTCCTGAAACTAACAATGAACCAGTTAAAGTGGTAGTTGGGGAAAGTCTCCAGGACATCGTTTTCAAGTCTGGGAAGAACGGTATGCTTGTTCCTTATTTCTATTTTGGTTCTTTTCCATGGATTATCAGATTTTGGCACACACTGTAATCTTAAAAAATATCACGTTTCTAATGGTCCTTGTTTTTGATGGAGCATTACGGTCCAATTTAGATGAGGAATACATCTTCAGTTTGTATAATATCATCAACCTTTACGAAAAGCTGATAGTAGATATGATTTATATTTTTACCACATTTAATTTGCTGGATCTGTTTGTATAATCATTGCAAACTATGAAGGATATAACTTGGATTTTTGTTTTCTTTAATTCGAAGGTGTGTTAAACATTAGACGTATTTCTCTTCGTATATGAAATTAAAGAATAACAAAATTGATTAGAACTTTTATTTAAAAACTATATGCTAAGATGACGAAGTCTTCATCTTCTTCAGACAATTATTTATCTTTGATTATATATAGTAGTAATTATGCCCATGATTATATATGGTAGTAATTATGCCCGTAGTAGAATCTTTCATTCATCTGCATCATTTTTGTTAGTTGTAAACTTTTATCAGTCTATTATAACTGCTAACACAAACACCTTGCAGTTCTGCTGGAGTTTTACGCTCCCTGGTGTGGTCATTGCAAACAGTTGGCTCCTATATTGGATGAAGTTGCTGTCTCATATCAAAATGATGCTAATGTTATCATTGCCAAACTGGTAAGAACTGTATTCAGTTTTCAGCTTCGATGTTGGGAGTAACTTTGAGAATTATATTTTAATTACCGTCCTGTGCTCTTTTTGCTCGGTCACATCTACATGTTTGTCACTTTCCAGGATGCAACTGCCAACGATATCCCAAGTGATACCTTTGACGTCCAAGGTTATCCAACCCTGTACTTCAGGTCATCAAGTGGAAATCTAGTACAATACGACGGTGGTAGGACAAAGAAAGACATCATAGAATTCATTGAAAAGAACCGGGACAAACCTGCCCAGCAAGAACAAGGAACAGATAAACCTGCTCATCAGGAACAAGTAAAAGATGAGAAAGAAACAGGAAAAGATGAGCTTTGAAAGGTAAGTTTGTGTTGATCATTGGCTGTCAATTTTCATTGCAATTCCTAACTCTTGCAGACTATGATTTGCATATTTATCTAGTCTCTCTTATTTTATTTTTTATTTTTTGCAGGAAAGTTGTAGCTTTCTGGGGATATAGGCACATAGTTACATGTGGGGTGTTAACCCCTTTGTATCTCTTTTAGTGAATTTTAGGTGCAAACTATCTTTCTCCTTCGGTTTTCCTTCTCTTATGTATGTTTCGAGAAATAAAACGGATTTTCTTTGGCGGAGTAGAGTTTTAGTTTTGGAAAAGTTGTAGTTGGAATCTGAATTAATTTAATGAATGCTTTTAGAACAAGATTTCCGATTCTTAGTCTTGATGAGACTATAATTTACAAATAAGAGTTTTAATTTGGTTTAATTTTCTTAATCGAAATCCAATTTATATACATAATAAATAAACGCGATTTGCAAATCCCATTTAGATTGTTGCTCTACATTTCACCGTAATTTTAACTAGGGATATCAAATTGGGTTCAGTCCGATGGCTGACCCGTGAACCTGACCTAAAAAATTGAATCGGGTTACATATTGGGACTTTCTTCCTGCATCTCCAAGTATTTTTTTTTGCACTTCCAAAAATTTTAAAAATTTTAAAATGTCTTTTGATCACGAAGATTACATCTTTAAACTTGTTTTCGAATATCAACTGGAGAATACCTTCAACAGTAAAAATACATAATTGAAAGTTGATTTTGGAAAGTCAAAATATAATCAAAAATTGATTTTCGGAAGTCAAAATATATAATCGGAAGTCGATTTTCAAAAGGCAAAATATATAACTAGAAGTCAAAATACATTATCGAAAATCGACTTTTGAAAGTCAAAATATATTACGAAAGTCGACTTTCAGACTTCAAAATATATCACTGGAAGTCGACTTTGAAAGTTAAAATATACTATCGGAAGTTGACTTACGGTATCGGAAGTCAAAAACAAAATATATTTTTCATTTTCGTTTTTATAATTTAAAATTTAATAATATTTTTGTTTTATTTACTTTTTATATTTATATTTATTTTTTAGTACATTAAATAAAAATAAAATTATATATATATATATATATATATATATATATTAATAAATATAAAAAAATAAAAAATAAAAAAATATTTTAAATTTAGAAAACATAAACTTTAAATAAAATTTAAAATAGTTAAAACAGAATTAATATTTTTTTAATATAAAGTTTAAGTATTTTTAATTTATTTTATTTCTTAAGTATTTTTAATATATATTTAAAAAATAAATTTTTATATATATATATATATATAATTTTTTTTATACAATGTTTTAAAAATAAATAAACAAAAAGATAAATTTTAAAAATAATATTTTGACCTCCGGAAGTCGACTTCCGGTAATATATTTTAATTTTCGGAAGTCAACTCCCGATAATATATTTTGATTTCCAGAAGTCGACTTCCGATAATATATTTTGACTTCCGATTATATTTTTGACCTTCGGAAGTTGAATTCCGATTATATATTTTGACTTTCGGAAGTTAATTTTTGAAAGTAATTTTGAGAGTGTAAAATCCGTAGTTTTAATTAAATGGTCAATGAGTTGTTTTGGGATTTAAAATTTTATTGGAGATGTAAAAAGATTTTTGAAAATACAGAAAAAAGACTCATATATTTGAACCTATTAATTTGAAAGAACTCGGCTGGCCTCGTGTGTAATAAGACGAGCTAACTGGACTAACCCGCTAACCCGTAACTCTCCTTTTTTATTTTTGTCCCAATCTTCCTTCGTTACGCTACATTTATTTTTCAAGCTCCACAGGTTCTTCTCCTCACGTATTCACGGAGTGTGACTCCAGTAACATCACCGGCAGTGACATTACCTGATCCAGGGCGACTTCATTCACGGTGGCATCACCTACGGCGACTTCACTCACTAGTTGCAAAATTGTACAATTTTTTTTTTCAAAAATATTTTCATATAAAGAAACTTAAATCTCATACAATTTTATAGCATATCTGAATCTCCTTCACAACATTCTTTTCAGCAACACCAAACAACATTGTATCCGTCATATTACTAAGTTTATATTTGTGATAGCATTTGATTTAATTTCTTTCCACTTTTTTATCTCTGATGTTCACAAACATTTCTTGAATTGTATTCATAATTGTCTTTTGGTTAAATTTTTTTTTTCCTAATTTTAGTAGTTTTGTCAAATTAATTATAATTTTGTTTTTTTTAAATAGGTTTCAATTTTCGTTAATTTTGTTCAATATTGTCTTTTATTGTTAATGCCATTTAAATCATTAACAACCTAATAGTGTATCATGTATCAGAGTTGATGTTTTATATTTAATTTGTTCTTTATATTCATTATTTTTGTTCTATTTAGACTTAATTAATTTTTTAAAATGAAACAATTTGTTCCCTCTCTCCAGTTGAGACCAAATTTACTTTTTATATTAAAATTAACATTTTTATTAAATATTTTTGTTTAGGGTTAGAGTTAGTTTAGAATTAGAACAAAAATTTTAAAGATAAATACTAATTTTAAAAATTTAGAAAATGATGTTAGTTTTTATCCTTACAATTTTTGTTTTAATTTTAAACTAATTTTTTTCATAAATAAATAAAAAATATATAAAAAATTAAAAAAAAATCATGTAGTGACATGTTGCAAACATGGTTCATCATTGTTAATGATTTAAATGGTGTCAGCAAAAAAAGGATAAAATTGAACAAAATTAATGAAAATTGAAACTTATTTCAACAAAAAAAAAACAAAATTAGGATTAATTTGACAAAATTTGACGAAAATTGGGATCAAAAAAATATTTTCTTAAAATTTCTGTTATTTTCAATTTCAACTGTAAAAAATTATTTTCATTACACTTCTTTATCCCATATTTTGTTGTCATAGTTTTAAATTTAATTACACAAATTACTCTTATGGTATTGTTTTTTGAAATGTGAATTGGACAATGAAAGAGAGATTTCCCATGAAAAAACGGATGGGTCTAATAGACAAAGTTAAATACAGTAGATATTCGCTTAAGTCCGCATCCTTTATAAATCTGCATTTGAAAAGGGAAAATTTTCGAATCAATAATTTTGTGACTTTATTTTCACAAAAAATTACATAAAGTTATTTGAATTTATATTTCTTATATATATATATATATATATATATATATATTGAAAGAAAATATATGAATAAAATAAAATAACAAGGTTCTCCTATAACATATATTTTATATCTATCATATTTCTTATATTTTATATCTCTCATTCTTACAATCCCTACAAATACTCCACAATCTTAATATTTCATATTATAATTATATGACACTTAATAATCTATATTGTAATATGACTATTAAAATTCTAATAAGTTTGCATCCGAATTAAGTCCACATTAAAGTCTCAAGATCATAATACACTTAAATGAATGTTTACTGTATCATGTCCTCACTAGGGATGGCAATGAGGCGGAAAGGAGACGAATTTCGTTATCTCATACCTATCCCCGTTGAAAAAAATCATCTTCATCCCCATACCCAAACCTAAAGGGTATCAAACTTTTGTCCCATCCACATCCCTACCGAGTAACGGGTATAATCTCGTACTCATACCCATATCCGCTTTCTTAATACTTCAATATTAATTTTAATTAATTTTTATAAAATAATAAGAAATTATAGTAATGGAAACATAATATTATCAAATATTCAATATTAGAAGAATGAGTATTTTTTCGATATCAAATACTTTAAAATAGATTATAATTTTTTACATTTTAGATTATAATACCAAATAAAATTTCATGATAACCAAAACATTTATTAAATTTGCAAATATTAATGAAACATAGTTGATAAAATTTAAAAATATTTTTTTAAAAATATAAAAGGAAAACAAATATTCAAATTAAAATATATTTTAAATGTTTTTTTACTTCAATCTTTTAAATTTTAATAAATCTCTTTTTTATACACTAATAAAAGATATAATACATCATTTGATCAAAATGATACAAAAAATAAAGGGTTAAATATGTTTTTGGTGGTCCCTTAACTTTCAGTGAATTTTGGAATTAATTCATTTTGAAACTTTAGACCAATTTAGTCCTTCATATTTCAAAATACGTGGATTTAGTTATTTTAATCAAATTTTGTTAACTTTACTTGACATTTCAAGCGCGTTTCATAATAATATTTGACTTAACATTAAAGCAAAGATGTGTCAAACAGTATAAACAACTCAAATACAATTATGTCATCAGTGCTGATATAGGTCATTTCCTCATCTTCACTGTTATCCTCTACTGTCTCCAGAATCCAATCACATCTGATGTTCTAAATGTATCAACCTAGTGTTCAGAATTAAAATGTGTTGTACTGAATGGTGAAAAGAACAGCGTCGCAGTGAATATTTTGTGGATCCAGAACCCAATCACAAATGTAGTCTCCCAATCAAAAATGTAGTCTTGCCTAAACTGTTGCAGTTCCGCCTGCAATCATAAATTAACATTTTATATTATGTAAAATTTATTTTCATTACCATGCCACCCACCAATGGGTTGGCTTCAACAATGACTTTGCTTATCTCTTCACCAATGTAGACCACTGCAGAACGAAAAACACCAATCATGCTTCACCAATCCGCTCTTGAACAACACTGTTTAAAAAAAAATCCAAACTTTATCATATATTAACCAAAAACAGAAACAAAAATGCCTCCTTTCCACAAACATCAACAAATAAAAAAATTTGTTGAAGTGGGTAAACCCAAAACTTTTTATGCTCCACCAAAAGGGAAATAATGAACCCAGTCCGAAAATATCTTCCAAAATGGAGAAACAAGAAACTTGGAAAATGAAGGAAGAAGAAAACTACAGGCATGGAGGAAGAAGAAAATTAGAGGGGTAACGAACAATAGACTTTGGAGATGGAGGAATAAAAAACTTGGGAGAAGGAGGAAAACCAAACCTGGGGATGGAGAAACCACAAATTGCTCTCTACTTCTCTAACCACTTCCACTCCGCTCTCTGTCCTTGCTTCTCTCACTTCTGTCACTCCATCAACCTCCCTTTCTCTCTCGCACTCAAGCATCCAACGTGAAATTGTGAACAAAAACTGAAAAATAAAAAATCACTGCTACGTCAAATAGTAAGAGAAGTTGTTAAAAATCAATTGTTAATATATCATTTTTCTTTCTTTTTTTCTTTTTCTAAGTCATATCAAGTCTTTCTTTCCTCCATTGAAATAATTCCACATGTACATGGTCAAAAATTTATCTAAAAAGCTTTATTAAAAAATAATTTTCCCTCGTATAAGATCGTTTTACAGTAACTACTTTGGGTGGTAATGTACGTGACGACTTTGGGTGATAATGTACATTCAAACCTTGTTACCTTGTTGAGTAACAAAGAAAAATGATGTATGAAGTATATTTTTACGCAAAACATGCCAACACTATTTGAAATCTAGTTCGAAAAAGTAACATTATATTATTTTTGCACAAACCTTACAAAATAAAGTATGAAAAAGTATCCTATGGTAAAAGCCTATGATTTGTTTCAGCGTACAACAGCATTAAGAAAAAGTTGATGATACATGCAATGCAACTCAGAAAAGAAAAACAGTGGAAAGCACGTGGTTCATGAAATACCCCACACACACACACCATTTTGTCAGTGTAAACACTGATTTTACTACTCTTTGCCTGCAAACTACTTCAGTTTTACCGTCTATTGCGTATGTCCAAAGCAATACCCTTTAACTTGTAATCAAGAGCTTAGTTTATGCAGTAGACACAAGGATTTTCAAAGACCCCACTCAGCCACTCACATGTGTTTCATATCCTTAACCTTATAAACCAATTTTTCAAAATAGAAATAAGTCAACTATTATGTAAGTGTTGATATCCTATTTTCACTGACCATAAGACAAGTTAACAGTATATAATTAGTGAGTGCAGTATTTCAAAATTAATTTTGTAAAATTGAGTTAAATTTAAAGTTCAATTCTTAATATGATATCAGAATTGTGAGTTAAAGTCTATTCTAGTAAAATTTATTGTTTGTTCGACCTATTATGATACTCGATATAAAAAAAATTTTTATTTATTAGATTTATCTTGTGTTACATGTTATTAGACCATCATTAATTTTTAATCTCACGGTTAAGATGCATTTTATTGTGAGAGAACGTCGGAGATCCATGTCAATTACAAATAAGACAAACTTATAGTACATAAATGAATGCAAATTTCATTTTGTAAATCAGTTTTGTAAGGATGAATTAGACGTAAATTATACTTTTTAACGCTGATTTATGCTTGAATTATTCTTTCTTCCGCATGAAGATGTAAGTTAAAGATTTGACTAGTTATATAACTTATAAAGGAGTTAAAGAGCCATGCAAAATGTTCCTTCTAGTTTGTGAAAATTGTTTGACAGTGATTTAAGTTGGGAAGTGGTATTCAACATGAGGAAAGGAAAAATAATAATTGAAATGATTTAAAAGAGGAGGTAAATGATAATTAATTGTGAATAACGACATTAACACTCACTGGGAATTGATTAAGCTCTTAGATTTGAGGAGATAGCCACAATAATTAGGATCATAATCATAAACTATATAACAGGTATGCACCAAACACTTTCTTACACCACAGCCAACTCCTTCATTTTGGGTCTTGATCTCTCCTGATGAGACTCTGCAGATATGGCCTTCCTTTTGCTGTTACTGTTGTTACTGTTATTGTTATGGTTACTGTTACTGCTACTACTGATGTTAATGATCACATTCTCATTCTCCGAATCTATGCAACTGTTATGATCAGATTCTTCTTCACAAGAGTTTTCAAGGGATTTCACAAAATATGACTGAAGCTTGTCCAAATCTGATAACTGAAGAGGCTTCAGCAGAAACTCTTCTGCTCCTCCTTCCAAACACCTATCAACAATTTCTCAATTACATAAACTCTTACGACATTATAGTATCAGTCACAAAAAAAAATGAATCTGTTTCCTTAATGTTGTCACAAAGTGATGTTCTTTTAGGAGTTAACTAAAATTCTAGAAATGAAGCAAGAAAAACTCACATGCTGATTCTGGAAGGTACATTTTCTGATGACATAATCACGACGGGAACATCTTTCCAAGAAGATCCCTGCAGCGGTAAGCAATGTCAAAACAAGAAAGAAAGGAAAACAAAAAGAGCGACCAAATTAAAGAAAAGGAAAAAAAGAAAAAAAAGTGAAAGCAAACTTAGATCCTGAGATCTGTAACTTTTCCTTTTTCTTTTCTTTTATCTTTCTTTTTACTGAAAACTACACCGTTTAGAAAAAGCTATGTATCTGTGTTGAATGGTGAATAAAAAGAAGAGTGTGGATTAAAAATTATTGATTGAAGGAGAAGGGAATGTTTGGAATCTTTGAGAGAGTGTGAGTACATGCTATTGAAGCTAAAAAAGACAGAGGGAATTTCGGGAGGGTGTCGGGGAATAAGAGTTGTGTGTTGACCTTGACTCGTTTCAGTAAATCATAGCCACTCATCCCAGGCATGCAATAATCTGTCATGATCAAATTCACTTTGATTCCCTGAAATTCAAAAGATGCAACACAAAGTACACGTTACTGTTTCCTATTAATATGGAATATCTCACCACCAAAAATTTAAAACCAAAATTCAATGGTCTTTGCCCAAACCTTTTTCTACCCGTTTTTCTTTTCCAAAAGACACCCTTAACTTAAACAAAAGAAAAAAAAAAAAAAAAAAAAAACTAATATATATAACA
>Ga0214545_1008730_pt1 | contig 15924 bp, 6 predicted proteins | sample CNSS4metaG_FD_160064 | JGI IMG/M metagenome (GOLD analysis project Ga0214545, IMG submission 160064) | Root nodule microbial communities from cowpea collected in UCLA plant growth center, Los Angeles, California, USA - CNSS4 | ecosystem: Host-associated > Plants > Roots > Nodule | place: USA... | reverse complement strand
GGCCTCTAAGCAAATAAAAGATACCTAAGGATGTCTCTACAAAAACCTAACCCTAGCTTCTAGAAACTAGGTCAAATAAGGTTACAAAAATGAGAGACAAAAGAGCCAACTATGGTGTGTGCAAGGCAAATTTCGTTCTAGCACAAAAGGAGACAAAGAATGTGTCTCATATGTCTCTAAAAAGTGCCTAAAGTGTGCTAAAAACAAAGGAGACCAAAGGTACAGAGGTACACTTGTTTTATGCCTTTTACTTTATGTTGTATGCCTTTGCTTTACTCTCTCATCCACATCATTTATGCTCCCCAATCACCATGCGCCACCTAGCATTGCTTTCTTACTCCTAATTAACGTACAAAGCAAATAAACATAGATTAGCATGTTGGCTTAAGTCAAGTCAACTATAGTCAACAAGTCAAACCTAGTCAAAGGTCAACAAGTCAACTAAAGTTGATTCAACTAAGTCAACTTAGGGAATCAAAAATAACAAACACAAATGAAAGGGATGAAGGATTAGTGAACTTCCTTTCTAAACATGCTTAGTCTTCTTAAGCATGTGCCTTCATCCTTGGTTGGGGTCAATCCTTCATCATTTATGGTAAATGCAATCTAAAGAGTTGATTTTAGCTTATGTAATAGCTGTTACAATTGCTACTATAGTCCAAAAACAATCATGTGATGCATACTTTGACTAGGTCAATCAATTAAAATCCATTCAAGCAAATCCATATTAGCATAAGTGATTTTAAAAAATACAGAGTTAGTCGACTAAAACTGAACCAAAAAAATTATTTTTGGTGTAATGACAGTTTTAAGTGAAATGTATGTGTTAAATTTGCAGTTTTAGCTGACTAAAAAGTTAACATTTCACGAAATTCACACCACACCAATTTAAATCAAATATATGTGTTGTTTTGTGAGATTTAGCAGATTGAAACAGTTCCAGAACACATATTATGCAGATTTTGACATTTTAAATGAAATCTATGTGTTGAAATTGCAAATTTAGCTAACTGAAATACTGGCAGTTTTCAAATTATGCAGATTTCACCACTTTAAATGCGATATACACATGATCTAATAAGATTAACAAGCCAAACAGATATCAACATACATTCTTCATGTCAAGAATACCTAATTCAGTTCTAAGCTTATTGAATCTATCACGTGCAAGTGGTTTAGTGAATAAATCCACCAATTGTTTTCAGTTTTCACAAATATGATATCAATATCACCATTTCGAATATGATCTCTTATGAAATTAAGCCTGAGTTCAATGTGTTTAGTTTTAGAATGCTGGATTGCACTTGTATTATCACAATAAAGAGGTACCTTCTCTAGCTTTACACCATAATCCATAAGTTGATGCTTCAACCATATGCTTTGAGCACATGCATGTCCAGCTGCTATGTACTCAGCCTCAGCTATAAAGAGTGCTACACATGCTTGCTTCTTGCTATTCCATGAGATTAGGCTTGATCCACGTAGATGGCATGTACCACTTGTGCTTTTCCATAATCCAACATTTGTTGTCCCTTTCAGATACTTGAGAATCCGTTTTGCAGCATTGAAGTGCGATTCCTTTGGATTGGATTGAAACCTTGCACACAAGCAAACACCAAACTGTATATCCAGTCTACTAGTAGTTAGATATAGCAAGGAACCAATTAACCCTCTATATTTGGTTGAATCAACTTGGTTTTTAGCTTCATCTGCATCTATAAGGCAGTTTGTAGCAATTAGAGTGGCAGCCTCTTTGCAATCCTCCATTTTGAACTTTTTTAGTAGATCAAAACAATATTTTGACTGGATTAAAAATGTCCCATGCTTGAGTTTCTTCACTTGCATCCCTAGGAAGTAGGCTTGCACACCCATCGTAGACATCTCAAATTCTCCCTGCATAGCTGCAACAAACTCTTCACACATGAAGTTATTATTTGATCCAAAGATTATATCATCTACGTATACTTGAACAAGTATTACATCACTTGCATGCTTCTTAATGAAAAGTGTTTTATCAACAACACCTCTAGCATATCCTTTAGATAAAAGAAAGTTTCTTAACCTCTCATACCACTGTCGTGGTGCTTGTTTTAAACCATATAAAGCCTTTTTTCAATTTGAAGACATAATTAGGATAAAGGTGATCTTCAAAGCCAGGAGGTTGTGATACATACAATTCTTCATTTAAGAAACCATTCAAGAATGCACTTTTCACATCCATTTGAGAAAGTTCGAAATTACACATGCATGCATATGCTAACAATAACCTCATAGCTTCTAGCCTAGCTACAGGTGCATATGTTTCATCAAAATCAAACTAGCCTAGCTTCGTTCATTACAATATTACCATCTTCATCCATTTTTGTTTCTAAAAATCCATTTAGTTCCAATTATATTCATATCATCACTCTTAGGCACTAGAAACCACACATCATTTCTTGTGAATTGATTGAGTTCATCTTGCATAACAACAATTCAAGTACCATCGTTCAAAGCATCATTCACATTTTTAGGTTCAATTTGAGATACAAAAGCAACATGTTCACAAAATACAATTCTATGTCTAGTATATACTCCCTATTTGATATCACCTATGATGTTGTCCTTTGATAAACCTTTAGGCTGGATCCAATCCTTAGGCAAGTTGCTGTCTACAGCTTTTTGATCAACTATTTTTCCTTTTCAGCCGATTGATTTCCTGTAGTAGAAGGCTTTTCTGCAGCAGAAATCTGCTCCTGCAGTAGATCTTCTTCATCTGTATTCTTTTACACTTGATCTTGCAACTTTGGGTTAGTTTCATCAAATACAACATGCATAGGCTCTTCAATAGTCATCAATCTCTTATTATAGACTCTATATGCATGACTTTGTGTAGCATAGCCTAGAAAAACACCTTCATCTGCTTTTGCATCAAATTTACCAAGACTTTCTTTGTCATTATTTAAGATGAAACATTTACATCCAAATACTTTTAGGTGACTTAAAACAGGCCTCCTCCCTTTGAAAAGCTCATAGGGGGGTTTCTTCAAAATTGGCCTAATCAACACTCTATTTAAAACATAGCAAGCAATGTTGATTGCATCAGCCCAAAAATACTTAGCTAGTGAGTTTTCATTCAACATAGTTCTAGCTAGTTTCTCAACTGACCTGTTTTTCCTATCAACAACACCATTTTGTTGTGGGGTTCTTGGTGCAGAAAAATTATGATTAATGCCATGCTTTTCACAAAAGTGTTCAAACTTTTCATTTTGGAATTCCCCACCATGGTCACTTCGAATAGACACTATCTTGAAACTCTTTTCATTTTCAAGCATCTTGGCAAGTCTTTTCAAGGCATGAAAAGTGTCATTTTTGGAAGCTAAGAACAAAGTCCATGTGTACCTAGAGAAATCATCAAAAATGACTAATGCATAAAGATTGCCACTAAGGCTCATAGTTCGAGATGGACCAAATAGATCCATGTGAAGCACCTCTAAAGGTCTTTCAATTGAAACAAAATTTTTGGGTTTAAAAGAGACCTTGGTCTATTTTCCTTTTTTACATGCTTCACACACTTTATCCTTCTCAAACTTGAGTTTTGGTAGTCCTTCAAGTAGCTGTTTTCGATTTAGCCGATTGAAATGTTGCATGTGTATGTGACAAAGTCTCCTATGCCTATCAAAATAATACTACCACATGCATCATATATCAAACAATTATTTGGTTCAAACATAACTTTAAAGCCTTTATCACATAGTTGACTTATACATATCAAATTGTGTTTGAATCATTCTACCAGCAGCACATTCTTATTGTTGAAAGAGGATCCATTACCTATAAATCCATTTCCAAGGATTCTTCCTTTGTTGTTGTCTCCATAGGCTACAAACCTTTCCTCCTTCAACTCCAACTTTGTAAATTTGGTCTTGATGAGTCAATCTTCAAGAGTAAGGCAGCCAAGGAGAAGCCATGCAGAATTGATGAGGCTTCCATGGAGAAGGATGAAGGTGCGGAAATTAGAAGATAAGAGAAGAAGTGTTGTGGCAATGGTGTTTGGAGAAGCTCTCAAGTGAGGTTGGGCCAACACTCAAGGAAGTGGGCTAGAGGAAACCAAGAAGGAGAACTCTAGCCTAAGTTGATTCACAAAAAGAGAGGAGTTTGGAGTCATCTCAATAGATTTTCTCTACTACATTCATGAATTAAAATACAAGGGTCCTAAGGTCTCTATTTGTAGTAGAAAAGGAGAGCCAAGTGGTCTAGAAAAATGGAGGGAAAAAGGATCTAGAATGTGGTATTTGGAGCCAAAAAGAGAGCATGAGGCAAGTGTGACTTGCCACCTAAGCAAGTCACAAGGAACTTGCTTCTAGGCGCATAAGAGAAGCTTGTTGACCAAACTTTGAGCAAGAAGGATCTAGATCCTCTTGAAATGCGCTCTCCCTCTTGTTGGGCCAATTTCAAGCCCAACTCTTCTTTGGTCCAATTCTCTTCAAGGCCCCAAAATCCTCCAAGGCCCAATACATGACCCAAAAATAAACCCTATTCTAATATTTGCAAACAAAGAGTCCTAGGCTAGGTCTTCACATCTTCCTTGGCCCATGTGAAGTTCATCTTTGGCCTTGTATGTGCATTAGAGGCCCATTCCTCTTGTATCCTCCTAGCCATTGCTCTTGTTTTAGGTCCCTTGGTTAAAGGCATCTCATCAGGTCTTATCTCCTGTCATATGTCTTGAACAGCCACTATCAAGGTACCACAAATCTTTCTTATCACCTTTTATGACCTACAAAATAGATTTGGATTACTTGGTACCCTTTAATAGATTAGGTCCATCATGGTTACACCTTTTTAGATCCTTTTGGGATCCATTTCATAACCCCTTTAGGAACATCATATTTTCTAGCATGACAATTCTTAATAACATGGCCTTTTTGCATACAGTAGTTGCATGAAATGAATGGCATGTCACTTGGCTTACTTTTTTGAAAAGAAACTAGAGAACTTGGTTTTCTTTTAAAAAAGAGGGATTGTAACCAATTCCAACTTTGCCAAACACACAGTTTTGAGAACCAAGAACAACCTCTAAGTTTGCTTCCCCTCTTGTGAACCTTGCACATGTCTTTATAAGGTATTTCACTTGATTTTTCAAAATTGTGCAATTTTCACAGGGTTTTTCAGCTGGTTGATTTCTAAAACAGTCGGTTGAATTATAATAAATCATTTCTAAATGCTCAAAATCAGTTTTTAAATCAACTATTTCTTTTTCTAGTTGGCTAACTCTGTTTTCCAACCAGTTGTTTAAGCCTTTCAACCGATTGTTTAATGCAGAATTCTTGTTTGCTTCATTATGCAACTCTTCAAAATCATGTAACAATTGATTATAGTAATTTTTATCTAGAGAACTTACTTGGATTGAGGAGGATGACTCATAACCAGCCATGAGGCAAAATTTGGCTTCTTCACTCTCATCTTGTGAGGAGCTACTTGTTGTTGAATCATAATTGTCCTCCCATGCAATATATGCACGTCTCTCCTTTGGCTTTTTCTCCTTTTTCCTATCAACATTCTTCTCCTTTTCTTTGTTAGCATTTGGACATTCAATTTTGATATGTCCTTGTTTTCCACAATTATAACAAGTAAAATTAGAAGAGTTTGATTCATTGTCTTTGGAAGTATACCTCTTGGGATTACCTTTGCTACCTTTCCTTTTGAGATACTTACCAAACCTTTTGACAAGGTGATTCAAGTTCTCACTTTCACTTGATTTAGCCACCTCATCCTCAGGTTCCTCATTCTTCTTGGTGCTAGTCTTCAAGGCTATGTTCCTTACCTTTTTCTCACTTGACTCAAGCTCATTAAGCCTTTGCTTGTCAATCTCATGCTCCCTAAGCTTGCCAAACAATGTAGTTGTAGTCAAAGTGGATAGATCTCTTGTTTCTGAGATAGCCATGACCTTTGGTTTCCAAGATCTATCAAGACATTTTAGCACCTTGATGTTTAACTCTTCTTTCTCAAATTCCTTACCCAAACCCAGGAGATGGTTGACTATGTGAGTGAATCTCTTTTGCACATTCGTTGTAGATTCTCCTTGTTTCATCTTGAATAGCTCATACTCTTGAATCAAGGCATGCTTCCTTGCTCTCTTAACATCATTGGTTCCTTCATGAGTCACTTCAAGAACCTCCCACATTTCCTTGGCACTATTGCATTGTGAAACACGAAAAAACTCATCCATGTTGATAAATGAGGTAAGGATATTCTTTGCATTACAATCATATTGAGATCTCCTCCTTTCGTCCTTAGTCCATTTATTCCATGGCTTATCAACCTGCACATTATGAACAATATGTTTAGGAGTATATGATCCATTTATGATCGCATCCCATCTCTCTTGATCTATTGACTCAAAGATTTTAATCCTAATTTTCCAAAATTGGTAATTAAAATGCCACTAAACATAGGGGGTCTATGAATTGAGGCACCTTCAACAAAGGGTAACTTGTTTTCATCCATTTGAAGTAGTTCAAAAACATATTTAGGACCTTACTTGAGCAAATTTCAAGTAACTAGCTCTAGAAACCAATTGTTAGTTTTGAAATGGTTGAAATGCCAATAAGGGGGGTTGAATTGGCTAGTTAAAAATCTAGGCTATCTTTGAGAGTTAATAATCACCTTTAATCGAATCAACTAGATCACCAAGTTAGGATGCAAACAATACTGAATTGTACACTTTCAATCGGTCAAAAACAGAGTTAATCGATTGATTTTACTAAACATATTTTTTTCTGGTATAATCAACCGATTGAAACAGAAAAATAGTCGATTAAAATATTGGGAAAAATGCAGAAATGCGGATTCGAGTTTTAAACTAGGAACAATGCACAAGAATGATCAAGACAAGTTCTAAATAATTATGCAAACATGCTTAATGTTGCAGATGTCATGAAAACATGCAAGAACATGAAAAAGATGATTAAAACCATAAGTTCTTGAAACTTTAAAATGAATATGAAAGAGAGAAAGGATAGAAAAGAGAGGAGACCATAAGATTTTTATACTAGTTCACTCTAACCTGAGAAACATCCAGTTTGTCAAGGCAACCTGAGCTTGACTTTGCACTATTTCAAAAGATTTACAAAGTATCCACCCTTACACTTTAAAAATATGCTAAAACCACACAAAAGACTCTTGAATCACACAAGAGTCAAACCATCACAACAAGAACCCGCTTGCAAACCTGGAAAACCACCAGGCACACACACAAAGCTTGAGAAAGATCAAACCTCAGTGGAAGCACAACCCAGCCTACCACAAACTACTTTCTCCAAGCTTCAAACGAAGCCAAGAGCTCCAAGAATTGATCCAAGATTAATCTTCAACTGTTGCAAACTGTATGATCACGAAGGAGAGAATTTCAACAAGTTTCCAAAATAATTTCATGCTAAAAAATGATCAACCCACATCTCTTTCGAAAATCACAACTTTTATAGTCAAACTGTTATGAAATTCAACAGGTTGATTTCCAAATCAACCGGTTGATTTCACTTGACTTAAGTGAAATCAGTCGATTAAAAAATAAATCAACTGATTGAATTTGTTGCAATTTAAGACTACTGCAACCAACCTTTTAACTTCTTGAAAAACCATTCAACAGATTAAAAGACACATTTTAACCTGTTGAAAAACCATTCAAAAGATTAAAAAACATAACAAAGACCAAATACATCTAATTAATGCTACAAGGTCTACAATATAAATTACAAACTTCAAATACTTTTTCTGAATGATGTAACTATATGGAGAGCACACGTTCCAGCCTTGATCAACATGAATACCATCAAATCTTCTTTCCTTCATCAATGTAGTTTTCATTCCAATGGTAATGACTTCAAGATAGTTCAAAAGGGCTTCATTAAATTTTCAAGAAGCATACCACCTTGGCTTCTCATGTCAACAGGTTTGTGTCTTGATTTATATTTGTGTTTGTGGCTAGGATCTTCTTGAATTCGTGGTTAAATGCTCTCCAAGAAGGGAAAGATGATGATAGACTGATCAGATTCATGGGAACAATAATTCAAGAGAAGAAGCTCCTACAAGAACTAAGCCACGTCATGGAAGGATAATCAGAAATTTAAGAAGGAAGTTATTTCTACCACGACAAACCTTAAGGAGAAGGAATCTTCAAGTGGCACGAATTTGACGATAAATTCTCTACTAGAAGAAAGGTATGATAGAGGATTATCTCTCTATCCAATACAATGGAGAGGAAATCTTCAAGTGGTGACAATTTGAGGATAAATTCTCTTTAAGAAGGACGACATGATAGAGGATTATCTCCTAATTTAATAGGAGAAAGACTTGAGGATAAGCATTTTCTATTTAAAGGACATGAAGAAATGAAGATCATGACTTGAAACATAATTATAGAATAGATTTTAAGCATTTAAAACACTTGTAATGTATTTTAATCTTGTAAGTTTGTTGGCGAACAGTTCGTTTCTATTTTTAATTTTCAAGTTATTTTAGGCTCAATATCTTTGGTCGTTCTTTTAGGGTTTCTTAGGTTGCTTAAACAATTGTGCCTATACAGAGGGGCACCAAATACATTTGTAGACATTTTTAAGTTATATTATATGTATTGCATTCTTTAAGAGAGAGGATTCTCTTGGTTCTTGTATTGGAACTATGGTAAACATTAAGATCTTTGTGAAGAATCTGAACTTTGACTTATCAATCTCCTACATTGTGCGTGCCCATCCTTATCATGTTTCACATTCTTCTCTAATTTAACTAAACAGATTACAAGCCTCACACATGGGTTTTCTCCACCATCGATGCTTCATTATCATGCCCCCACCCATCCACTTAGAGTAAGCACCATCCACCATCTCCTTCCTTGTCATTTCCACTCTTCACCTCCATCGTCATCCCCTAATTGTATTCATTCATCCCTGCCTATGAAGCCTGGACACGCCTCATACATGACGTGTCTTGTGTCTGATACGTATCAAACACAGACATATGTACGATACTTGTAGGACACACATATCAGTAAAATGTTCAATTTGGAGCACATTTTTTTTGTCTCTAATATAATTTTGACATAACTCAAATAAAATGTTAATAAGCACAAATCCAATGATTTTCTAAAAAACTCAAACATGTAAATTTGTGACATAAGTTTATGATAATAAAAATAAGGAATAAATCTTATATAAGCACCACTTTTCGCTTATAAATGATTACAAAGATATAAATATATACTGATCTAATATATAAATCAATGTTCTCCTATCCTACATTTTGGAGACTACTCGTGTCGAAATGTATGTATCATGTCTAGTGTCCGTGTAAGTGCAACATAGATAGATCCCAACACCCACACACATTTAACACATTCATCTCGATCCTCTCCAACCAACTCACCTCACTAACGCACAACACAGTTCCTCACCGTCATCTGTTTATCCAGATAGCAAGCAAGCAAGAAAAATTCATTCATCGCATCCAGAGAAAGAAGAAAGAATTGAACAATCAATAATTCTCTAATTCGTGTTCATGATCTTCTTTTGGTGTTGTTTTTGTCATGCAAAATAAACAAGTAAATCAAGGAAACAAATAGAATTGAGAAAGGGGGAGGAGGAGATTGGAACAGAGGAGGCGAATCAGAAGGAGATTGGCGCGGAGAGAGCCGCGACCACCCCAATCCCTGTTGCAGTAGTAGGCACTGATGCTAGGTTCATGAAATCATCGTTTATTGGGGTAGGAGGGTCAGCTCTAGTGAAAGTCCTAATCACCCCCCTTCTGGTCGCCGGCACTCATGACAAATCCCCATTAAAGAGTTCTTGACTCCCCACGAACCAATAATATCCATATTATCGCATTTTTATATAGGTTCACCGTATTCAAAATCCAATGGTGAATTATGTATTGATGGAAGGAATTATCTAGCATTCGAATGTGACTTTGATCACTTTGTGGTGCGCATAACTTTGTTATTGGTTTGAAGTCAACAAAAAATTTTAACATAACTCCCCACCTAATTATTTTTGAGTCCCCACTTTTAACCCTTTTTTGATTTAAGTTTTCACGAAAACTCCCCATGAAGTAGTATTATACTCACCACTTACCAATAATATCCATAATTTTTGCATTACCATATAGGTTCACCGTCAACATAACCCAATCGCGAATTATGTTTTCATGGAAAAATATTTGTAACATCATAAAGTGATTGGGTCTGTAACACAATCGAAAAATATTTGAAATTTCCATTGCTTAAAAAAACTGTGTCTGTGAACCAAAATATCCAACAGAACTCCCCACTTAATTTTCTTGCACTCCCCACTTATGAACCTAATTGTGAGTTTATTATGTATGAAAAAAATCGCGGCCAACATTGAAACCCAAAACTGGTGGAAGCCTCGTCGTGGATGACTTTTAGTGGCCGATGTGTTCTCCGGCAAGCACTACTTCATTGCTTCTCTCTGCCTTTTCTTTCTCTTTCTCTCTCTCTTTCTCTCTTTCTTTCTCTCTCTCTCTCTCTCTCTCTCTCTCTCTTTGCGTTGCTTCTTTGTTTCTCTAACACTAACACTCATCATTGTGCCTTTTCTCTCACTGTCTTTGTGTCCTTTGGTTTTTGGGGAAAAAAAAATTTAACTTCCGCACGTGCAGTAGTTTTCTTTCATTAAAAAAAAAGTTAATGTTTGAATAAGAAAAAGTCATGCCACATCAGCCATGTCAAATTTAAGTTAAAAAAAATGTTCAAATATCATTTCCGTTTTATATTTTAGATGAGTTGGCCTTACCCAACATTTATGCTTCTTGCACCAAATTTTTCTAATTTTTCTAATTTTCTACACTCATGTTTGTTTTTATTATTTCACTGTGGAACTGTTTTATTTACTCTCTGCATTACCCTCGACTATTTCCCCGAACTCCTGTTCTTTCTATTTTTTTGGACTTTTAATGTTTGCTCTCACTATTCACACTCCATACACCTTTATTTTTGCTGTTTTTTGTTGCTTGGGTGGTTTTAAATTGCTTTGCGCCCTCGCAAACTTTTAGTATCCTCGCAGCTTTAGGTGTTTTATTTTGATTTGGGTCTTGTTTTAGTCTTTCTCCTGTATTCCCAACACCTTCTTTAATTCCGGTAAAAGTAAAATAGAAATAAATTTTCTCTCCTAAAAAAATATGTTGTGGACGTCAACATTGTTGTTATATGTTATATGTTTCTGATTAGAAGCGGATGTCGACATCCAGAATAGTGTTGACAGTTTCTGTTGTGGATGCGCACATCTGCATATTTTTTTAAAAATTTTGATACATAATTTTTTTTCCTTTGATTATTGATCCATTTGATGTAGTAAACATCCTATAACATGTACAAACATTAATATAGTATTTGATTAATTTATCTTCAATTATATGACTGTGATTTAATTTTAAAAAGCTATAAAATATTTTAATGGAAAATTGTATTGCAGATGTTGACATCCACAATACAATTCAAACACAGATGTCTACAACCGCAACAAACTTTTTTTCTTTTTAATTTTGATATATATATATATATATATATATTTCTTTTTTTTTCTATGATTATTGATCCATTTGATCCGCAACATAATTCGAACACAAATGTCCACATCCGTAACCGTCTTTTTTTTATCCTTTTAATTTTGATATATAACTACTTTTTGCTTTGATTCCGTATCCATTTGATGTAGTAAGTATCCTATAACATGTATAAACATTAATATAGTATTTGGTGAATTTATCTTCAATTAAATGAATGTGATTTAATATTCAAAAATTAAAAAATATTTTGCTGAAAAATTGCATTACGGATGTCAACATCCACAATAGAAAATTTCTAAAGCGGATGTTGGCATTCGCAACACATTTTTTTTTTTAAATTTTCATATTTTTTTTTTTGCTTTTACTCTTGATCCATTTGATTTAGTAAATATCCTATAACGTGTATAAACATTAATATAGTATTTGGTGAATTTATCTTCAATTATATGAATGTGATTTAATTTTAAAAAATTAAAAAAACATTATGCTGAAACATTGCATTGCAGATGTCGACATCCGCAATAGAAAATTTCTGAAGTCATCCGCAACAGACTTTTTTTTTTTAATTTTGATATTTAATTTTTTTTTTGCTTTGATTCTTGATCCACTTGATGTAGTAAATATCCTATAACGTGTATAAACATTAATATATTATTTAGTGAATTTATCTTCAATTTTATGAATGTGATTTAATTTTAAAAAATTAAAAGGTATTTTGCTTCAAAATTGTATTGCAGATGTCGACATTCATGCCACAATACTATTCAAACATGGATGTTAACATCTGCAACAAACTTTTTTTGTAATTTTGATATTTAATTTTTTTTGCTTTGATTTTTGATCCATTTGACATAGTAAATATACAATAACATGTATAAACATTAATATAGTATTTGGTGAATTTATCTTCATTATATGAATATGATTTAATTTAAAAAAAAATTAAAAAATATTTTGCTAGAAAATTGTATTGCGGATGTCGATATCCGCAATAGATTTTTTTTTAATTTTGATATTTTTTTTTGCTTTTATTCTTGATGCATTTAATGTAGTAAATATCCTATAACATGTGTAAACATTAATACATTATTTGGTAAATTTATCTTCAATTAAATGAATGTGATTTAATATTCAAAAATTAAAAAATATTTTGCTGAAAAATTGCATTACGGATGTCGACATCCACAATAGAAAATTTCTACAGCAGATGTTACCATTCTCAACACATTTATTTTTAACTTTGATATATATTTTTTTGCTTTTATTCTTGACCCATTTGATGTAGTAAATATCCTATAACGTGTATAAACATTATTATCGTATGTGGTGAATTTATCTTCAATTATATGAATGTGATTTAATTTTAAAAAATTAAAAAAACATTATGCTGAAACATTGCATTGCGGATGTCGACATCCGCAATAGAAATTTTCTGAAGCAGATGTCGTCATCCACAACAGACTTTTTTTTTTAATTTTGATATTTTTTTTTTTTGCTTTGATTCTTGATCCACTTGATGTAGTAAATATCCTATAACGTGTATAAACATTAATATAGTATTTGGTGAATTTATCTTCAATTATATGAATGTGATTTAATTTTATAAAATTAAAAAAACATTATGCTGAAACATTGCATTGCGGATGTCGACATCCGCAATAGAAAATTTCTGAAGCAGATGTCATCATGCGCAACAGACTTTTTTTTTTAATTTTGATATTTAATTTTTTTTTGCTTTCATTCTTGATGCACTTGATGTAATAAATATCCTATAACGTGTATAAACATTAATATAGTATTTGGTGAATTTATCTTGAATTTTATGAATGTGATTTAATTTTAAAAAATTAATTGCTTCAAAATTGTAATGCAGATGTCGATATTCGTGCCACAATACAATTCAAACATGGATGTCAACATCTGCAACAAACTTTTTTTTTTAATTTTGATATTTAATTTTTTTTTCGCTATGATGTTTGATCCATTTGACATAGTAAAAATCCTATATCATGTATAAACATTAATATAGTATTTGGTGAATTTATCTTCATTATATGAATATGATTTAATTTAAAAAAAAATTAAAAAATATTTTGCTAGAAAATTGTATTGTGGATGACGACATCCGCAATAGATTTTTTTTTTTAATTTTGATATTTTTTTTTTGCTTTTATTCTTGATGCATTTAATGTAGTAAATATCCTATAACGTGTATAAACATTAATATAGGATTTGGTGAATTTATCTTCAATTACATGAATGTGATTTAATTTTAAAAAATTAAAAAAATATTATGCTGAAACATTGCATTGCGGATATCAACATACGCAAAAGAAAATTTCTAAAGCAGATGTCGTCATCTGCAACAGACCTTTTTTTTTAATTTTGATATTTAATTTTTTTTTGCTTTGATTCTTTATCCATTTGATGTAGTAAATATCCTATAACATGTATAAACATTAATATAGTATTTGGTGAATTTATCTTCAATTATATGAATGTGATTTAATTTTAAAAAATTAAAAAATATTATGCTGAAACATTGTATTGTGGATGTCGACATCCGCAATAGAAAATTTCTGAAGCGAATGTCGACATGTGCAACAGACTTTTTTTTTTAATTTTGATATTTAATTTTTTTTTTGCTTTGATTCTAGATCCACTTGATGTAGTAAATATCCTATAACGTGTATAAACATTAATATAGTATTTGGTGAATTTATCTTCAATTATATGAGTGTGATTTATTTTTAAAAAATTAAAAGGTATTTTGCTTCAAAATTGTATTGTAGATGTCGACATTCGTGCCACAATACAATTCAAACATGGATGTCAGCATTTGCAACAAACATTTTTTTTTAATTTTGATATTTAATTTTTTCTTTTTTTGATTTTTGATTCATTTGACATAGTAAATATCCTATAACATGTATAAACATTAATATAGTATTTGGTGAATTTATCTTCAATTATATTAATATGATTTAATTTAAAAAAAATTAAAAAATATTTTGCTAGAAAATTGTGTTGCGGATGTCGACATCCGCAATAGATTTTTTTTTTTTGCTTTTATTCTTGATGCATTTAATGTAGTAAATATCCTATAACATGTATAAACATTAATATAGTATTTGGTAAATTTATCTTCAATTAAATGAATGTGATTTAATATTCAAAAATTAAATCATATTTTGCTGAAAAATTGCATTACGGATGTCGACATCCACAATAGAAAATTTCTAAAGCGGATGTTGGCATTCACAACACATTTTTTTTTTAATTTTGATATTTTTTTTTTTTGCTTTTATTCTTGATCCATCATTTGTTGTAGTAAATATCTAATAACATGTATAAACATTAATATATCTAATGCGATGTGAATAGAGGAGGAAGAGAAAAAGGGGCTAGGTCAAAATGAAAATGAGATTTAATTTGGGGGTGCAAGAGGTAATGCACAAATACATTGTTTCTTTTCTCTTTTACTTTGTTACTTTTACTTTTTTAACTGCGAGGTAGAACAAGAATTGTTGGGGATATAGGAGAAAGGCATGGGGTGCAGAGAGAAGCCCTCCTTGTTTTATTTTTGCACGCTACACTCCACTCTTGGACATTCATTTACTACTTGCACCTGACTTATATGCATCCATCCTTATATTTTTCATTCCAATTTTATCCCTCTTTTTTATAGTTTTCAAAGTGGGTCAAAACTCGTAGGCCAACCCGACCCATCACGGATTCGAGCCAAGTTAGGTTGAAATAGTTAAACCCATGTTGAGCTGGTTTTTATATTGGGTTAGGATGGGTTGGGCTGGTTTTTTTAGCCAACATATTGGGTTGACTAATGCAAACCTAATATTTTGTGATTTTGATTTGTATTTGAGGTTGAACATTATTTTAGATTGTATTGAAGTTTATTTACATTTTAATCACAACTACAATTTAGTGCTTTTATGGACTGAAGAAAAAAAATTGTATTTTTTTAATTGAGTGAGCCGGTGAGCCAACCTTTTTAACCCACCAACCTGTAGTGAGTTGGGTTGGGTTGGCTCACTAAGTGGCTAACCCATCATGGACCGGGTTAGGATGGATGACCTGTTTTGACAGCTCTACTCTTTCTAATTAAACCTTACATCTTGCACATTCATCCTTATTTTTTATTTTATCTTAATTTTAAGCTTTGGGTCTTTATTTTTTTTAAACACTTATTTTAAACACTTTATATATATATATATATATTTTAATTATTTAAAAATAGGTGTCAAGTAATGCTAGCAGACGTATAAACACAAACAAGTAAAACAAAGAAAATACTTTTAAGTTTTTTTAAATGATGGTGTCAAGTGATGCTAGCAGACGTATAAACACAAACAA
>Ga0214545_1008729_pt1 | contig 15925 bp, 6 predicted proteins | sample CNSS4metaG_FD_160064 | JGI IMG/M metagenome (GOLD analysis project Ga0214545, IMG submission 160064) | Root nodule microbial communities from cowpea collected in UCLA plant growth center, Los Angeles, California, USA - CNSS4 | ecosystem: Host-associated > Plants > Roots > Nodule | place: USA... | reverse complement strand
GCTTGAGAAACTCAAAATAAAATCGACTTCTGGGTTCTTACCTGTAAAAAAAACGCATGAAAAAGTTAGATCTGACAAAATATAAGAAGAAAATGAGATGCTTGCTTGAGAAAAATCAAAATAAATATGACTTCTGGGTTTAAACCTGTAAAAAAACGCATGAAAAAGTTAGATCTGACAAATATAAGAAGAAAAATAGATATCCACAAAAAAATGGACAGATGAACGGCAAATCTCAGATGCATGTCTTTGTAAGCGTCAGTTGAAGCCTGTAAAGAAAAAATAAATGATGAACAGAAGAAGATGAACAGAACAAATCTCAGAAAAAAATATAAACCATCTCCATAGTTGTTTTTTTGCGATTTAAAAACAACTCGATGAAAAAAAGAAGATGAACAGAAGAAGATGTTAGAGAAGAAGCTAAGAAAGGCAGAGAAACCATGATGAATGCGATGAACGCGGAGAAACAGAGACAGAGAAAGAGAGAGAAAGAAGTGAGAAGGCGGTGCCAGAGAGAAAGAAGTGAGAAGGCGGTGCCAGAGAGAATGAGAAAGAGAGAGAAAGAAGAAAGAAAGCGGTCGCATAGAGAATGAGAAAGAGAGAGAAAGAATTGAGGAGGAGGAAGGTGAGAAGACTGAGGAAGAGAGAGAAAGAAGTTTTAATTAAAACTTTCGGTTTTCAATTTCTTTTCCATTTTTTTTTCAGACTTCAAAATGCTGAGAGATTGACACATCAGCGTTTTTACCTTTTATAGATAAAAATTTGAATTGAGAAGTAGGTCAGATATATTATTCAATTGAAAATCTTGCCTTTTGTTAGTTCCCAATTGTATATAGTATTGGATACTTATAAATAACCAATTATATCAAGCAATTATCTAAAAAAATTATGTAAAAGGAAAGTTCTACTCTCCCTAAATTAAAATATCTTTCAAATCAGAAAGCTCTTTTATGATTTAAAAGTCTTTTTGAAAATGCTTTTACATTTTTCATTTGTTTTGAAAGAAAGATTGTTCAAGGTTCACGAATGAGATGATCATGCAATAGGTTCTTTTTCTTTTTCTTGTACTTGTAGTGATTTTCATATATTTCACCTTTGTGGTGAATGTTAAGGTGATTGTGTATGACATCACCATATTTTGTTTAATTCTTGAAGGGTATTTCATTAATTTTGTGTGTGTATAGAGAATAGTTTATTAAGGTGAACTTGTAATCTGAATCTTGATAATCTTACTGGAATTCTAGTTCAAGTTGTTGAATAATTGAATGTAAATTCTTGTTCAATCGAATCGGTATAAAAATCTTATGTCTTTTGTGTTTTCTTGCTTTTATTTTTATGTTTGATTTAGTTATTAACACTACACCTCATTCTAAATTTGTCAATTAGATTCATAAAAATCTTTGCGGTGAATTCTTGAAATTTTGAAAAATCATTTTTTTAGTAAAACCAACTCACCCATACTTTAATTTTAGCCTATTTTGTTTTTAAACAAAATACAAAATTCAAGGAATTAAAGAATAAATAAGGTTAATAATATTCTCCACAATTTAGCAAACAAGAGAGTTTGTTAAGACATGAATTAAATATGATATAATCTCCAAATGTTTAAGCTTGTGTATATTCACTCAAAACACACAAATAAGTAACATCATTGAAATCACACCAAAATAAAGTTGATTGACATAAAATGATTCATTCAACAATAAAGCTTAAATCTCACCAAAGACAATTATATTGCATAAGATTCAACAAAATAATTCTCAGAACCAACTTATTCATTAAAATGTAATGAATACCATCAACATAAGTCATGAAACCAAAGAATTATGAAAATGCTAACCACTTATACACATCCTAAAACTTTAAATAATCTTTAAAATCCTAAAACTGTACTTCTCATGTCCCTATTTAAATAAAAATAAACAACTTATAGATTAATAAAATATAGTAAAATGAAAAAATAAGCACTCTCTTAAAGGTGGATAAATTTCATCACAAGAAAATACACTAAGCTCAATAACTAATCTCCATCGTCTCCTCTAATAATGCAAGACTCATGAAACAACTTGAGACTACTTTAAAGGTCTTATTGGTGGCTTCACTTAAAAAAAATTATATAACAACTTAAAGATAAATAAAAGGGTTAAATATGTTTTTGGTCCCTCAAGTTTCAGCGAAATTTGGAATTAGTCCCTCATCAAAACTTTTGACCAATTTAGTCCTTCATCTTTCGAAATGCATGAATCTAGTCCTTTTAACCAAATTTTGTTAAGTTTATCTGACGTTTCAAGCGCATTTCATGATAGTATTTAAATTATTTACACTGTTTGACCCATTTTTGCTTCAATGTTAACTTAAATACTATCATGAAATGTGCTTGAAACGTCAGATAAACTTAACAAAATTTGGTTAAAAGGACTAAATTCACTCATTTTGAAAGATGAAGGACTAAATTGGTATAAAGTTTTGATGAGGGACTAATTCCAAAATTCACTAAAACTTGAGGGACCAAAAACATATTTAACCCTAAATAAAATAAGGACCAATCCAACAAGAATGAAACTTAAGACTATACAATGGTCTACCATGAATTGACACTTGTCATAATTTAGAATAAAATTAGTCTCAATGCATATAAAGCATTTTACTTCAACTGCATGAGAAGGAGAATCATGAACAATAAATTCATTCATAAAAAACTGTGTGATGTTTGATAACATAACAAAATAACTGGGTTCAGTTTTTGTCTGCCTCTATATATTTTTGCTCTTCGTATTATATTATATAATGAGATAATAATACATATTTTGCCTCTGTGTTTCTATCTCTCTCTGTTTTCTTTCTCTTACAATGTTCAAAAAAATACTTTAAAATACTCATCACACAAAAAGTTCTAGAAGTATTGCATCCCTAAAAAATTGTAAGAGGATTGCATAAACTAAATAATATCCATCTATTAGCGAAAGTGTCAAAACAAATGAAAATAGTCTTATCATCAAATCCAAAACATATCTAGAAATAATTAGAACAACTTTCTAAAAATCTATTATTTACCAAATTTTGTAAATTTCATCATTGCAGGGTACTCCAAAGAGAACCCTTTCAAAAAGTGGCATATGCCGCTTATTGTGACAAGCCCACGGTATTCTTTAGTAAAAGGCGAAAGAATAATTCGCTTTGTGCTCATCACACGACTCCGTGATTCAACAGTCTTAGAACTCACATGATTTATATCACAATTGCTTATTTCCACTCAACAGATCCCTCGATGTGGGCTTAATAAGAAAGAAACATAGATACAAAACCACTGAACTCCTTCCGTCCAAACTTGTGTATTATATTGAGTGATTTTATTGTGAGAAACTCAAAGTCCTACCTTTGTAGAACCCTGGGGACCCAATCTCACTAACACTGCTTCAGCAGTTAGTTGCAGTAAATATGTTTCAATTTTAAGTCTCTTAGTTCAATGGTTGTTAGTTTACCAATTTACAGAAGATTTTGGTCATATCATTTTGGCAGATAGAGGAATGATAGAGGAAGTTCTATATTTTGTAGCATTTCATGCAATGAGCTAAATACTTTTGCAGTATTTTATAGTTTTAGCAGTGGCATTCGAGAGCCATGAACTATTTGCTGCTAATTTTCGTGCAGGTTCAAATCCATACTCCAAAAATATAAAATTTGTTTTTAGCAGTAACAAATTTATTATCTAAATGATCCTCGTCACATTCTTATAAAGATGGTATCATTGGGGAGAACAAACACCAATGAGACCTGAGTCCAACCACATAAGATATTGACACCACTCTCAACCGGGTCTTCATTCTTATATAGTGTCCTACTTTCTCATTTCTGATCAATGTGGGACTTACACTCACGCTTATATGTTGTACCACCAACTATGGAATGATTGTCATTATGCTTGGAACGATTCCAACTCCCTTTTTTATAATTTCATTCATTCCATAAAATTTTAAAAAATTTTAAAAATTTATATATCATTTTATATTACTTTTAACATCAAGGACAATTTGGTAATCTAACTTTTTACCTATTAAAACTTATTTTTAATATGTTACACTAGTTAATTCAGTCACAAACTTTCATAAACTTCACTTCCTAATCACTCCAAAATAACCTCCAAATCAGTATATAAAAATTAAATTTGGTCAATTTGGAGAGAGACAAAATTAGGACTGAATTGAACAAAAATAACGAAAATTAAGACTAAATTGAACAAAATTAACGAAAATTGTGACTAAATTAAATATAAGTCACAAGACACTAACATATGACAATGATACTAACTTGACACATGACAATGACACTGACACGTGACACTGTCACAATGATAACTTGACACGTGGACAATTTTTTTAAAATTAATAAAATAAAATAAAAATAACTCACAAAGTGACATGTGGTAGTTATTGTTCACCTTCTATTAACAATTTAAACGACATCTAAAAAAAAGACAAAATTGATCCCAATTTAAAAAAAGGTAGAACCTTATTAAATATTTAAAAAAATAGGACAAAAATGAACAAAATTTACGAAAATTAAAATTAATGATTTATTTAAACCTTTAAAGAAATGTTATGTGTGTGTGCGAGTCTTAAGTCTGAAAACCAAACGTAATGAGAACAACAATTTGAAACAGAGTATTGACACTCAGAAGATGGAAATATAAAGACTTAAAAGAGATTTTTGCTCTTTACAAAAGAAAGTCTCAAAGGCAAAAAAAAGTACAAAAACTACATATATAGAAAATTATCTTGTTTATAAAAATCTGCAATTAGGAAGCTTCTATCCCAATCAAATATAAGTGAGAAATCTTTGAATTTTGTTATAAGAAATTCAAGAAAATCTCATGATAAATTAGGGATAGGTTACGAAGAGGAAACAAATTTAAAAGTCAAAAAAAAGTTGGTCATCTCATAATTTATCTGTCGTTGTTTCGTCCAATGGGTTCATGAAAAAGAATTTTCTTACCACATCATTTAGTAACTCAATGAAAAGGATGTTTTACCAATGGGTGTCGAAATAGAAAATAGTATCTCTTGCTGCTTTTGTATACGAGAGTAACACTACTTGATTTGCATGCTAAGATTATAGATATTTAGCCTAATAATATTCTGATGCTTAACCTTAAAGATACAATCTGCACATCCCAACATTAAGAAACTCATGTATAATGGCTTAAACTATGAGTTAGATTTTGTTTGTGTTGAGTTGTAATGTTACCTCTTTCATTAAATCCAAACACCTATATATACCTAAACTCTCCATCGAATCAAAATGAACTAAAATGGTATGGACTGTAATGTAACAGTGAATTAATTTTTTTCCAAAAGGTTAATGTAATATTATGGATTATGATAAAATGCTTCTGTCATCTACTTTCTCTCAAATCAAACAAATCATTCTTTGCTTTCAACTAAGTTAATCCATCCTTTAATTGACACTCATCACATCAACAGTGAAATGTGCTTCATGAACGAAGTGTACACAAAATATCAATATATAGTTGACACAATTGTTTCAAGAATTTGAGAGTCAATTACAGGGTCACCATAAGGCAACCCTTCACAAAAATTAGCGTATGCCGCTTGCTGTGATGAGCCCACGGTATTCTTTAGTAAAAGGCGAAAGAATAATTCGCTCTGTGCTCGTCACACGGCTGCATGGACTTTCATAAATAAAACTCGTGTTTTATATCACAGTTTCTCGTTTGCACTCAACAATCTCCTTGATGTGGGATTACTCAAAAATATAGATACAAAATAATCTCATAACTCCTTCTGTCTACTTTCTGTGTTATATTGGGCGGTTTTATTGTGAGAGGCTCAAAGTCCTCCCTTTTGTAGAACCCTGGACACCCAATCTCACTCACACTAGTGCAGTTGCAATAAATTACCATATAATATTGGACTTCTAAGCAGACAATAGTTTAAATTTAACAATTGATGATAAGAATTATATTGATTATATATATATATATATATATATCAAAATTATTGTTTGGCCGAGATATACTTAAAAGTACACAAATCTTCTTGTTAGACTGAGTTGTCACAATAGTCACATGTGTTTGTCTTTCTTCTTGCACAAGAACCTTTCACGCTGTTACGTTGGGTATCATTTCTCGATATGGTCCAGATGTCCCAACAGGTGTGTTTGCAAAGATACTCTGACTAAAGTTAGAAAAATGTTGCAGAGAGAATGATGCAATAATGATATCATTAACATATCTCGTGAACAATGACTATTTATAGTATCTATATGGGCCTTATCCTTCTTTGACTTAAGATTCGTAGGTTTACTCCTTTTATAGTTTTCTAAGTATGATTATCCCTAACTCACTCTAATTTAAAGATGGCTTATACTTTAAGTTGATGTTGCTTATGTGGATTCTTATTGAGAAATATCTTTACTATGGCGTGTTAGGTGAGATATAGTTACCCTTGAGTCTCTACTGTGTATTGGTTGAGGTGTCCTTATCCAACCAATACTAGCAAGGTGTGCTCATCCCTGGACCCTCAGTATGCTTTGGTTGAGGTGTCCTCATCCCTGAGTCTTCAATAAATATTGGTCAAGGTATCCTCGCCCAACCACTACAGTAGCATGGTATACTCATCCTTGAACCTGCATTATGCTTTGTCGAGTGCCCTCGTCCTTGGGTCTTCAACAGGCATTGGTCAAGGTGTCCTCGTCCAACCATTACATTGGTAGAGTGTAGTCATCCCTAGGCCTTCAGTATATTTTGGCTGAGGTGTCCTCCTAGATCTTCAACAAGTATTGGTTGAGGTGTCCTTGTCCAACCACTATAGCTACATTCTGAAATTATTCATATTCAATCATTATATGATATCAATCGGAATATTATATATATTTAAAAAAAAAGACTTTTTGAGATAGAAGAATATGTTAGGTGATCATTTTCTTTCAAATCTTTAAGGATTTTTCTATTTCTTTTTATTATGACTCATAACAAAATAAATAATTCTTTTTAATAAAAATAAATAAATTATTAATCATTTAAATTATAGAAAATTTAAATCATATATAATTTTATAATATATATATATATATATTATATAAATACTTATAATCAATTTAGTAAATAATATATTTTAAATAATTTTATTGTTTAAGTTATAAAAATAATTGAAATTTAATATCTCATATATGTATATATAATTTTCTAATCAATTTAATGAATAGTACATTTTAAATAATTTAATCGATTAAATTATAGGTATTTTTTATAAGTGTGCATGGTATAATGTAATACAAATATAATCATATTCTAGTGAAAAAAAACATAAACAAAACATTTAATTTATATGATGAGATGTAAATAAAGGTAACGATAGATCATCTTAAGTTACATTATCAATCAGCAGTTTTACAATAGATGAGAACAAAAATATATTTAAGCCTTATTAACAAACATGGCATTTACTACTATAATAACATATACAATAACAAACTATTATTAATTTTATAATACATATATAATAACAAATTATTATTAATTTTATTAGAATAATATACTTCTGGCATAAATTACAAAAAGTACTAAAATTTTAACACTCAGATACAGGGTGCCAATTAGAGCACCCTTCCAAAAAGTGGCGTATGCCGCTTGTAGCGACGAGCCCACGGTATTCTTTAGTAAAAGGCGAAAGAATAATTCGCTTTGTGCTCATCACACGGCTCCGTGATTTAACAAGCAAAGAACTTACATGTTTTATAGCATAGTTGTTCATTTCCACTAAAAAACTGCTCGATGTGGGCTTAGTGAGAAAGATAAAATCACATTACTTACTCTGTCCACTTGTGTGTTGTATTGGGTGGTGTTATCGTAGAGAAGCCTAGGCACTCGATCTCACTCATACTGCTTCAGCAGTTGCACTAAATCTGGTTCCAATTAGGTTGTTAGTTTACGAATTCACAAAAACTTTGTCGGATGGAGGAAGTCCTAATTATTATTATATTAAAAAACTGCAGTGCTGGTAACATTTCATGCAATGACCTAAAATACTTTTGCAGTGTTATAGCCTTAGCAGTGACATTCAAGAGCGTACAAAAGTAAGTTTCGTTTTGCTGTTAATTTTCGTGCAGGTTCAAACCCAGACTCCCAAAAATGTTCTCAAGGTAGACATCTATTGTTTAACGATTTGCTGCTTTGGGAAACAATTTGGCATATAATATGGGACTTCTAAGCACGTAATATTTTTAATTTAACAATTGATTATTATAGGTTTAATTAATTAGTCGGATATTACTCTTTGAATGTGCGTCAGATCGATATCCTTTTAAAAAGATGTCAATTGAATTTCAACTTTTGAAAAGATGTATCAATTAGGTCTTTTGAAGAAAAAAAAATTATTAACAGACTAAATTTTAATATAAATATAAATATTTTATTTTGTAAGTCATTTTAAATATCAATGTCGTTAACGGTGTTAATAATTTTTGTCTGAAAGGGACTTAATTGAGACAATTTTTCAAAAGTTAGGACTCAATTGACATATTTTAAATAACGAGATGAGTATTGACACATCTGAACAAAAGTGGATACCACCCGAACGAAAGTGGATACCACCCAAATAATTAAACCTTGATTATATATATCAAAGTTAAGTTGCAGGCTAAAATAACTAATTCAATCATTATATGATATCGATATGTATATTATATATAATAAAATTGAGATAAAATAATATGTTAGGTGATCATTTATACTTAGTTTACTTTTCTTTTAAAATTTTAAGTATTTTTCACTTTCTTTTTATTATGAATAATAATAAAATAAATTGTTTTTTCTGATAAAAATTAATTATCTATTATTTAAATTATATAAATAACTTAATTTTTAAGTTATAAAAATTTATAATTATATAAATTTTTATGTTGGGCTCCACTTTGTCAAAGGTTTTTTCAAGAGTCATCAAATGATTCACAATGTGAATAAATCTCTTCTGGACATCATGTATACTTTTATTAGTCTTTATTATGAACATCTCATATTTTTGGATGAGCGTGTTCTTTCTTATTCTCTTTACTTCCGCAGTACCTTCATGTGGTGTTTCCTCCAAGACATCTCATATTTCTTTTGTATAGGTACATATAGAAGTCCCACAAAATTCATCAAGTGTTAGTAAATTTTATTTTTGGCTCTAACATCATAATGTGCTCTCTTATTTTCATTTGGAGTTCATAGAGAAAACTCTTTCGACATAGTTTTACCATCTAGAACCTTAGTGGGTTGATAAGGTAGGTCCATTAACAACAATATCCCATACATACACCTTTCTTAATTGATTCAAAAAAATCTTTATTCTACTTTTTTAAAAATGATAAGGAGGTTTGTTTATAGAAGCCCCTTCAGCCGGGGTTTGAGAGATATCAGTCATTTTTATAGGATCTTAATGGTATGTTTGGATGAGACAATTCAAGAGGGTGATTCGTTTATTTGAAGAATTTGAAATTCTTTGTAATGAAATGATCTGTTTGGATAGAGAAATTAAAAAGCATTTAAAATGCATGCATTTTTTTTGAAGTATTTCAATTAGCTAAATTAGAAGAAATTCAAATACCCTCAAAACAGGTGGAATTTGAAATTCTTCTCACTCAACCTCAAACGGACCCGAGAAACCCCACAACCATGATAGGCTGGGATGGACAGACGATCCAAACGGATCAGACCAACCTGATGACACAAACAAGTCGAGTAGGCCCAACGACCCAGATGGGTCGAGCGGGCCCGACGACCCAGACGGACCGGGGTGACTTGATGACACATATGGGTCGGGCGAGCTTGACAACTCAAACTGGTCGGTCAAGCCCGACAATGCACACCTCCTGGGCCGACCCATCGACACAGACTTGTCAGGTGTGCTCGAAGACACAAACGGGCCTAACAACCCTTGTAAGACCCGGGAAAATTAAATAGTTATTTAATTAATTATTTAATTAGGACGGGTAGCAAGAACATTTAAAGTAATAAATGTGAGGGACTATGATGTGGAAAAGTACTAGCTCAAGTGGTTGAGAGTACTTTATTGTGTGTGAGGACTTGGGTTCGAGTCTTATGTGTGTCACTTGGATGTTATTTAAATTATGCGTTTTTGTGTAATTATATATTGAATGCGTGGTGTGATGATAGATTCTTAGAATTTAGGAGTTATCATGAAATATGGATTGGTTCTTTTTGCCAATTTTTCCTTTGGGCATGAATGTGAAAGGGTTAGAAATCTAGCAGCCAATAGAGAGGTAACCTAAGGGCTGGAAAACAAAGGGGTAATTAAACATTGGACTAGCATTGGTGTAATTCTTAATTAAAAATTCGTGTAAGGTACTAAAAAGGTAATAAGTGAGAGTGATTGTGAGAGAGAAGGTCATAAGAAGAGAAAGAGTGCACTGTAAATTCGTACTCACCATAAGCAAGGGTTTTTCAGAGTTTTGGGGCTGATTGAGAGAAGTGGTAGGGCTGAAATCACTAAGGATTGGACTGGAAACAAAGGTTAAGAAGGTTTTGTGAGGGCATAGACATACAGATTCGAATTTGGCAAGGAATCCAGGTAAGGGGAGTTGTTTTGTTAATATTTTAATACATGTACGTCGTACTGTGTCATAACTGATTGAAATCGCATGCTTCTACCTGTTTTCTGCATTGTTCGATTGGGTTTCTAGGTTTTCCCAAAAATCGCCTGGCAGTTTGATCCCTACCGCCAGGCGGCTCATCAGAGGTGAGCATATGTTCTTGTTTTGGTTTGAGTCACTTGGCGGCGATGAGTTCCTGCCCGGTGGCGTGACCTTAGCTGTGTTCTGTTTGATGGTTTTGATGCTAAATTGGGTGAATATAATGAACTGCTGAGTCTCAAATGATTGTATAAAATTGTATGATGGATTATTATTATAGACTTCTTGTTGGAATGTGTATGATCATATTGGGATTTTGTATATGGGATTGTAGGGTTGATTAGGAAGTGACGGGAATTGAGGAGTGTGATAATTATAATATTACTGAGATTAGGTGTTGAAAAGGATGTAAATGTATGTGTGATGGTTATCGGGGAAGGAGAAAGGTGAGATAGGTTTGTGGAGAGTGCAGAAACGCATGTAGGTGGTCTGATACTGGTGTGCCGCCTGGCGGGGCTGTGCTGTCCGCCAGGCGATGATGTGTGGCAGCCCTAATTGGGTGTGGTACTGGAGATTTCCGCGAGAGAGAGGGAGGAAGCCTTGGGGATTGAAAAGGTTGGTGTAGTGGAAATGAGAAAACTATGAGCAAGAAGTGGAAAGGAGAAGTAGCTTGAAAGGAGGCAGGGTAAAGGGATAGGAAGTGGATTAGGCTTATAAGTAGTGTAATGAGTGAGAGGAAACACATTTGGAATGATTTGATGTTTAATAGAATCTGAACATGTCGCTAAATTGTTAGTGGATGTTGTGGGTCAATGATAGTGCAGAGGAGTTAGTTGAGAAGAATGGTAGAAAAGTTTGAACTAGGAAATTGTGTGAGATGGGCAAGAGGAGAGGGAAGATGGAGTGAAGGATGAAAGGATACATGAACTGTTGATTGAGTATATGGGGTGTATGGATGAGCATAATTGTGTAAAAGGGAGATATGGGAATGGGATCTGTTATTTGTGAATTAAGACATGATGGCATGACTTAAGAATAAATAAATCTCTAGTGGAAAGGTGTGAATGATAAGGTTGGGCTATAGCGAAATTAAAATAGATTGAGAATTGGCAAAAAGTCAGAATTTAGTACTGAGACCAAAAGGTGAGTGGGCAGTAGAGTAATTTGGACTGTTGAACCAACTAGAATTGAGTGCCAAAGAAAATCAGTTGCAGAATGCCTATGATATGGCGCCTGGCGGCTTGCTGATCACCGTCAGGCGATAGACGCAGCGTGAGTGAACCCTGCACTGAGAGGCGCCTGGCGGCAAGGATAGAACCCGCCAGGCGGTGACTGGGAAACAGTGGGTCTGTGGCAGCGTTGGCGCCTAGCGGTGGGGAGGGACCGCCAGGCGGTCTGGGTCGGTTTAGCCTGGCGGTACGTGGTGTAGCGCCGGGCGAAAATCCAACAGAGTATGACTTGTGTGTTTTGAGTTTAAGTTTTAATGTGATACTTGGATCGGGGGATGCTGTTCCATGAGCGGGTAGGTTCATGGATGGTGGTTAACATGTGATGGTATGAGCGAGGAGGTTCATATCCAGTTACTCTCACGTGGGGATACGAGCGAGGTAGGTTCGTATGTTCCGTGCTCACGTGAGAGATGCTACGTGCGGGGAGGTACGGGACTGGTGGATCACATGTGTTGGACTACGGGCGGGTAGGTCCGTAGAGCAGGACTACGAGCGGGGAGGTTCGTAGAGGCAGGACCACGAGCGGGCAGGTTCGTGTGAGCATCATGTTCCCGAGTCCAAGGCTAACCAATTGTGTGTTTGAAGGCTATAAAGCCTTGGGGTTAAGGTCTTGGCCAAGATATAAGTAGAAGTGCTAAGATGGGTGTATGATGTTATCTTGTATTTTATATATTTGTTATCCTATTTTCACAGCTCACCCTTTCTTGTTTGTGTGATTGTGTATGGCGATGATCGTGTGATTCGTTACACGGGAGCAGATGTTGGTACAGGTGATGCTGAGGATGACCAGACGGCAGAGTGAGGGCTAGCAGTGGGATTAGAGCTAGGGTTTTGCTCCTGTGTATTTTATGTTTTAAATACAAACTTTGGGAACTTGTAACATGTTATGGATTTAGTTATGAGTTTTGGCGCGCTATTTTAATGAATTGAAATTTTCCCGCGTTGGGATTTTTATAAAGATGACTATTAATATAATTGTTTCTTTTATTATTTATTTTCAAGTAATATTCCCTAGGGATGTTACATTTGGTATCAGAGCAAACGTTTTGATGCTTTTGGGAAAACTGGGGAGTGAGCTGACGTTTGTTGTGTGAAATTGATTGATGTGTGTTGGTTGTTAAATTTGATAGAGTATAATTTAATCCTTAGCTGTTTGATTTTAACAGCTGAATATGTGGCGTGCACATGCAATGGCAAACAGAAGCCGTAGAAACACCGTTGGCGCTGACGAGATTGCTAACGCAATCCACAGGATGGTGGATGCTATGCAGCCTGTGACAGCACCACCAAGGGCTATGATCCCACCTGTTAGACCAGTGACCATGGAGGACTTCATGCGTCACAAGCCGATTAATAACGAATCTATTTCTAATTTTTCCAGCTGCCTGAACTAGAAATTTTACTAAAGATTAATAGAGTTAGATTACAAGATCTCATATAACCTAGACTCAAGACTCAACCAAACAATTGAAGAAATCCTTTAAGAAATTAAAGGAACAGGTTATGCATCGAACAATCACCACAAAGAGTGAATTACAGTACATGTAATTAAATTACAGAACAAATAATCAAGAAGGAAATCACCTAGATTAAGTTTTTAGGATAAAAAACCTATACCCAAAGAGAAAGTCCCTCAATCTTTTAATCTTCTTGCACCAAAATTGTTTTATGCAATTTTAGGACACTCAAAACTCTCACTCTCTTGTTTTATCGATTTCAGAATATCAAAGTCTTGTTTTAAAATAAGAAAAGACGTAAGATTTAAATAAAATCAATGTAACTCTCAAGATTAATCCATTATATTAAAGAATTAATCAATTAAAATGTTCATTGTTCAACCCAAAAACTAAAAGAAAATTGTATTAATCAATTATATTAATTATTTAATCGATTAAATGCGTAACTCATTCTTTTATTTGTTGCTGGATTAATCGATAATGACAAAATTTAATTGATTAATGTCGAAGTGAATGTTGTTCGAGTTTCCTTAAGTTAATCGATTAATATTTTTCTTTAATCAATCAAAACAGTCAATTTTTACAGTTAGTCTTTGAATTTGATCAAGTGTGTTCCTAAACTTATACTTAATAAATTATTATTTAATTAAACTGGTTTAAGAGTTTTTCTTAACTTTACAAGCATGTCAAGACACACTAAGACTAGTACTCATCTATCTAAAATACACATCTCTTTTAGCACCTTAACACCTGGTCACCATCGAAAATACCTAATGAATGATTCCAACAACAATTCTCTTTTATTTGACATAGTAACAGGAAAGTCATGTATAGGTTCCTGTCATTTTTTATTAAGATAAAAAGAAAAAAAAATGTGAAAGAAAGTAAAAAAGAAATATCATATAAATAATTTTCGTGACACAATTAATATTACATCCTTAATTCTTGTGTTAAAAATTTAAATTATTTTTGTAGTCTCAAATCAAAATAAATCAACTTTGTCGACATATATACACAAAACTATTTCGTCTTATTTAAATATTACTTATTAAATTTTTAAAATAGACGTACACTTTTTAAATCAATTTCACATTAGACACAGACTAAAAATACCTTATTCATGTTAAAACAAGTATAAATAAAACATAATGATATTAAGGACTCCTTGAACAATATTACATTACTAAACTACATAATAAATACTACACTTTGGGCATGCACGCAAAGCAAACTTCACTTGTGCTGGCTTGAGTTCTATTGAAAGCTAAAATCGGGGCATTGGACAACAATTACCGAACCACAAAAATATTTGAAACTGAATTAAGGTTGCCAAAAGCAAACCCTTTCAAAAAGTGGCGTATGCCGCTTGTGGTAACGAGCCCACGGTATTCTTTAGTAAAAGGCGAAAGAATAATTCGCTTTGTGCTCATCACACAGCTCCATAACTTTTAAGGCATTAAACTCACATCTTTTATAGCATAGTTGTTCATTTCCACTCAAAAGACTCCTCGATGTGGGCTTAATAAGATACATTTATAAAAAATACAAAATACGAAATACAAATAGAAAAAATTCGGCCAGTATTACAAAGAGAACACTTCATCTCAAAATCAATTAAAAGATAAATTTTTCAATTATTAATTTAAGTATATTTATTATTGTAATGACACATGACATTTGAAATTCACTCTCATTTTCTCATCACATAGAAATCCTAAGCCTGAATTTCAAAAATCATCTCTCTCACTTTAATACCAATTGTTAATCGTTGTTGTTTCATTTTCTCTGGTCGTTTCATCTTTTGTCTTCTCATCTTCTGAACCTGACCTACCCTCTACCCTCTCTCTATTTTCTACATTTTCACATTTCTTCACTCTCGTCGTCTCACTCTATCCTCCCTCACACATATCATGTCACAGTTCATTCCCTCTTTATTTTAGCCCACACATAGAAATCCAAACCTAAATCAAGAACATCACATAATAGTTGTTGTTGCCATCTCCTTTTTTATCGACCTCACCATATCCTTGGTCATTGGTCATTTTCACCATTTGCTTTTGTTTATGTTTTTTTTTTGTCAATCGATATCTCTCATGTTTCATGATTCAGGATTTTTGTTAATTTTTTACGTTGTTTAATCTATTTGTCGCTTATTTTACTATCTTTGTTATCTATTTTGTTTTTTTTTTACAATCCTTCTCTCATGTTTCATTGTTAATTTTTTTTGTACACATGACTTCATATATTCATTTTAGGGTTTTCGAATTACATGATTTTCAAGTTTTAGTGTCTCAACATGCTCTCTCGATGTTTCCATGATGGTTTGCTATCTCTTTATTTCTTTTATTTTTCTTACAATCCATCTCTCATGTTTCATTGTTGATTTTTTTTGTTATTTTTGTACATTATTTTCATCTGACATCATTTCTTCTTCTTTCTTATGCTTAGTGTTTTCAGATTACATGATTGTGAAGTTTGTTTTTTCTCGATCTATCTGTTTTTTTTTTCTTTGTTTGTTATATCTCTGTTTCTTGTTTTTGCCTTTTTTTTTTTTTTTTGTTTGTTTTTTCTCTTTTTCCTTTCTTTTTT
>Ga0214545_1008725_pt1 | contig 15939 bp, 10 predicted proteins | sample CNSS4metaG_FD_160064 | JGI IMG/M metagenome (GOLD analysis project Ga0214545, IMG submission 160064) | Root nodule microbial communities from cowpea collected in UCLA plant growth center, Los Angeles, California, USA - CNSS4 | ecosystem: Host-associated > Plants > Roots > Nodule | place: USA... | reverse complement strand
CTTAGGGAATCAAAAATAACAAACACAAATGAAAGGGATGAAGGATTAGTGAACTTCCTTTCTAAACATGCTTAGTCTTCTTAAGCATGTGCCTTCATCCTTGGTTGGGGTCAATCCTTCATCATCAGGGGTATGCTTATGAACTGGAAAACAATGGAGCAGATTTCAAGATAAGCTCACTACAGAATCCTAGCTGAAAACAAATATGAAGAAACACAGAAGGAAGTACAAGCATAAGTTGGAATGGACTTACGAGAAGCGGAAAAACTGGTTTGAGCTCACTTGATGCGAAAAGGCGGCTGAACCCTAACAGAGCTCTCTCTCGGAACAGAAGGAGTGACGACTGATTCTGTGAAGAGTGAGAGTGAGTGTGTTAGGGCAGATTAGGGTTTGATTTTATCACTTGGGCTAGCCCTAGGCCCAATTACAAGGGGCAGCCCTTTACTTTAGGACAGAAAAGAATAAAACAATTTTAATGGGCCTTACAATTATGATCCTTTAATAAATATATAAGTATGAAAGAAGTAATACGTTCTTTTATCCTTATAAATATTATATTGTATTTAATACAAACTAAGTTTTAAATATAGATAGTTATTAAGTAAATCTAAGACAACACTAACAAAATTTACACGTTTCAAATAAAATATTATGTCTAAATTAAGATATTTATATGATATTAATAAAGATTGTGAGAACCCAAATTTTCAGCCCCTTAATCTCTCTTCTCTCTGCCATCCACACCACAGAATTGCATTACACTTCACTTGCACCCTTCTCCCTCCCCTCTTCCTCTACCTTCTCTCTACCAAAAAGAATTCTGAATCACTCTCCCTCTATTGCAGAATCCAAACCTGAGGCCAATTCAGGATCTCCCCTCTTAGTACAATTCCTCCTTTTCCTCCATGTAAGTTACTCCCAACCTTTATATTCCTCTTTAATTCGAAATTTGTAGAACCCCATTCCTGCTGAGTTAATTTGGGAACCATTCTCATACTTTGAACCTGCATTTCTAGCTCACTAGGTGGTACAACTGAAGTGCTCTTGGGTGGGAGGATTCTAGCTAGTTAGAAATATATAGAGGTAAGGGAAGCTAACCTCTTTTCTTAATTTTAATAGAAAATACGTAGATGAGCTTGAATTACGTGTTTGATTGATGAATTGGTGTTTGAATTGCATGATTTGGTGAATAATTGGTTTGTGCTTGAGGAAAACTGATCCACTGCATGTGGGAACAGGTTCGTGACCTGGTATTTTCGCCTAGGCGAGTGACACTTGCCTGAGAAAAAACACCAGGAGACGCACCTTTGTTCCTACGCGAAGTCTTGCCTAGGCGAGCTGGAGTCGCCTGAGCGAGAGACGATCTCGTCTAGGCGAACCAGCCTAGCCTGAGCGAAAGTTCGCCCAAGTTTTCTTTTTTTGCCACTGTTAGTGTCTCGCCTAAGCGAGACTGGCTCGCCTGAGCGAGATGACCTCTCGCCTAGGCTAGACTTTTTAGCCTGAGCGAGAGCCACTGCAGTAGTGGTGTTCTAATTCTGTTTTCATTAGTGGAAATGCATGTTTTAATGTATCCTTGTGCAATTTAGACCCTGTATGGTTGGAATGCTACCATTGATGTATTATATGATTAAATTGGATGAATATAAACTATGAGAAGTTGAGGTTGAGATGGAATTTCAAGGGAAATTCAAGTGGAATTGTAGTATGTGTAAGGATGTGAGGAATCTATAATGGTTGGTATCCTGAAACTCCAATAATCATTCAAGCTCAGGTAGAGCATAATGGATTATGTCGTGAGGAGTAACAGGAGGTCCTCGTCGTTGACTTGATCCAGTTCTAGACGTGAAGGGGACTTACCATGGGAACAGTCGGATGAATACTCCATGTGTCTAAACTCTGCAGAGTCTGGGAAACGTTGCAGGTGCAAGCCACCAAGAGCTCCAACGTCGCTTACACAATCCGGATATCGAGTCTAGAACTTATGATTGAATTATATGCTGTAAATGATATTTCTAATTGTGAAGTGCATCGGTGTTTTCTCATTTCAGTTAGCTTACCCTTCTTGTTTGTGTTGTTTGCTTTTGCATATTATCCTTTTACAATGATCACCTATGGTTGGTGTGAGCAGAGCAGAAACCAGATGGAGATACCCCCTCTTGAGTAGGAGTTGGAGCCTTGTAGGGAGTGTCCGCTGTAGTTATAGGTTGCTGTTGTACATTTTGGGGTTTATGTAGTTTAATATCTTTTCCACCTACTCTTACCTTGTATATATAGATGTGGCTTTTTGGAGGACTGTACTAGATTAACATACTATGTGTGTATGACTGTTATTCCTACTATCTGCTATGCTTGATCAGGATATAATGTTTTGTTTGATAGTGTGAAAAACTATTAAATGGGATGTTACAAAGATAAAGTTTCAAAATTTAATTTTAAGTTTTTTATGGTATTTAAAATCATATTTTAAAAAGTACATTTATTATTGTGTATATTTAAATTTTAAATAGTGAACTTTGTATGCAAATGAATAATAATACAAAATATAAGAATTAAAAATTAAATAAGGAGGATAATGATGTTTTTTTTCTTCTCATATGCTGTTACTTAATTAAAAATTCGTTATAGTACTTAGTTTAAAGAATAAATTGAAAGTGACATATTATAATCAAATAAATCTTAAAAAGGTAAGAAAAATAAACTTTAACATTGATCCAATCAACTAGATTATCACGTGTTATTATACTTATATACAAAATCAACTATCACGTGTCACGTACACATTAACGTTAACTTTATCAAGTATCATGTACCGTATTATCAAATGGAAACACACTTCTCACCTTTAAAAATATTTTTATACTTTTTCTCCTTTTTAACAATTAAATGAATATTGCTTTACACTTTCATGTCCAATTTTCTATTTATCATCCTTTTAATTTTAATTATGTTTTCTTTCTGAAATGAAAAAAAAATTAATTTTTATTTTTTGGATTTATATGTTTTTAAGGTTCTTAAATTATAAAAATACATAGTTGATTCCTTTTAAGATTTATGAATATGGTGATTATTGTTTAAGAAAACCTAATGAAAATTATCATTGGACATTAAGATAGGAACTATCTAGATGTGAAGGTTCATTTCACAATGTTTTAGAGAAGAAAAGAGATAGATTGATTCATGAAGCGAAAGTAAAGAGCAAAAGGAAGTAAAAGTAAAATGTAAAGGAAAGAACAAAAAATAAAAATGGAAAGACAAAAAAGGACATATCTGAGAAGCACGCCATTACAAGGTTAGGTTAGAAGCCATGAAACCTTGAAGATGGGTGGAAGGTGTTGCCACTTGAGTCTAGGCTCAAGATAAGGCTTAAAAGTCTCATTCCTAAAGGAAGACACTCTCACAAAGGATGAACACAAAGGTGTATATAAATTCCAAAATGATGAACCCTTTTACAAGTGGACCCCTTATATAGAAGTATTTAGGGGTCTCTAAGCAAAAAGCACATAACTTCCACAAAAGGACTACAAAGTTAATAAAAACCCTACAATCTAGAAGGTAGGTCAAAATGGTGCAATCTAAGGCATGCTAAAGATGCTTCTCGACCAAGGTATAGGAGGTGCCTATTTCTAAATGCTTCTAGATTCTTCTAGGTGGATTATTGACCAAGACACGTGGTCACTCATTCTAGATGTTTCTAGAATGCCTTGCTCATTCTCTCTCTTCCATTTATGTCCTCCAAATACACCACTTGTCTCCCATTTGTGCCACCTTCTAATTGTCCTACAAAACAAGTAAATATGTATTAACATGTTGGCTTAAGTTAATATAATCTTGGTCACGCTAAGGGCACCCAAATAGTTGGGGCAGTTTGCAAGCCTTTAGATTGCTATGTAAGGCGTTGTATCTTTCACCTAGTCTAGAGAGTTTTCTATATTTCTACATTACCTAGCCAAAGGATCCCGTCACTTGGCTTTCGCTAGTAGGGAGGCCAAATGCTTATTTATTGGATGGTTATGCTGAATCTTTCAAGAGTTTTAAGGATGGTTTTTTTTTTTGTAATGATGACCCCAACCGGTCAGTCTTTGTATTTTGATGAGGTCGGGTGTCCAAAGTTTCCATTTTATTGAACTTCTAGCCCTTTGAGGCTCTCAAAAATCTAGGGATGGTTGTGAGTCATTGATACGATCCTACCCAGGAAAGAGTATGATCGTTTCTGAATTTGAACCCTCAAGAGGCACGACACGAATAAATCAGAGAAGAACGCGGAATAAGACAGAGATGGAGGACGCCACAATCTAGCAGATTGATAAGTCAAATGAAGATTCACCATAAAGATGTTAATCTTTGATAAGAACTAGAGGCCTAAGCCAAGAACAAAGAGAACCCTCTCTTTAATGAAATCAAATTCAATATATGACTAAAAGTGTCTACATCAGTTTTTAGTACCTTTATTTATAGGCACATAAGTTTAAGCAAACCTGCAAACCCTACAAGAAGGCCCAAGCCCAAAACATAAAAACATAAACTAATTATAAAAGAAAGCTCAAAACCCAAAAACATAAAACATAACTAATTTCTAAAAGAAAATCCAAAAGTTCATCTTCAAATTCTTCTTGTATGGAATCTTGGGATAGTCCTCTATCATTCCCTCCTTCTTGAAGAGAATTTGTCCTCAAATTCGTACCACTGAAGTTTAGGAAATAGACTTCTATCGTACCTTCCTTCTTAAAGAGAATTTGTCCTCAAATTCGTCTCACTTGAAGATTCTTTATCATTCTCCCCTGTTTGGAGAGAATTCGACCCGAATTCTGAAAGGTCCTCTCGGGTCAAATACGCAACTTATAATGATATATTTGATGGCCCTGCAGGTATTGCACATCGACCCCAATCTATCTTTCATAAGTACCGGAATGACTAGAGTAGCACAGGGACTCAAACTTTCCTGAACCGATCCTTTGTCCATAAGTTGTTCCACATGCTTTTGTATCTCTTTAGTTTCTTCTGTGTTACTCCTATAGGTTAGCCTATTAGGAAGGGATGCACCCTGACTAAGATCCATATTATACTCAGTACCCCTTTTAGGAGGTAAACCATGAGGAATGTCTTTAGGAAAGACATCATCATACTTTTTGAGAAGTTGCTTCATACCTAAAGACAAATAAGCTTGCACAGAAGAGAGACAAATATTGTTAGGCATAAGCAAATATAAGAGTTGTTTCTTAATCAACACTCTATTTATTTCTTTTTCTCTCAATAAAAGGCTTTTATAACTCCTTATTTCTTTACCTTCCTTTTTCTTGCCTTTTTCTGGAATTTTCTCTCTTCCTTCTTTCTCTTTTGCTCTCTTCTCACTCTCATCTTAATTTGATCCTCACAAACTTCTCTAGGAGATAAAGGTGTTAGGGACACCTTCTGCCCCTTAAACAGGAAAGAATACTTATTGGTTAGACCACCATGGGTTACCTTTCTATCATATTGCCAAGGCCTCCCCAACAGTAAGTGACTCGCCTCTATAGGTACCACATCACATACTACCTCATTAACATATTTACCGATAGAAAAAGCAATGTGCACCTGCTTATCTACAACCAATTCTCCATCCTCACTCAACCATTGCAAAGCATAAGGACTAGGGTGTATAGATGTCACCAAACCAAGCTTCTCCACGAGCCGTTTACTTGCTACATTTGTACAACTACCTCCATTAATGATGAGGGAACACACCTTTCCCATAACCATACATCGAGAATGAAAAATATTTCTTCTCTGGGTCTCATCTTCCTCCTTATTCATACTGCCTAATAATCGCCTAACCATCAAGAGATCTCCCTCCAAAGGGGGGACTTCACACTCCTTTTCCTCTTCATCACTACTAGATGATTCTGATGATTCACCCGCGGAATGCTCACTAATGTACTCACCATTCGCCAACAACATCATAGTTCTTCTGTTGGGACATTCAGCTGCGATATGTCCTTTACCCAAACATTTAAAACATTTTATTGCACTAGAACGTGAAGAATCATCATTACTAGCTTGAGAAGTTACTTTACCATTTGAGGACTCCTTCTCCTTAGATTTAGGAATGGTAGAAGTAGCTCCCTCCTTCTTATATTTCTCCTTATCTCTCCATGAGGTGGAGGACTTCCTATAGGCACTTCTTTTCTTGAGTTGTTGTTCCACTCTAGTGGCTTGGTGAATAAGATCCTCCAAGGTCTCATAATGGTGCATTTCCACCACATCTTGAATCTCCCTATTGTAGCCATGTGTTTCTTCCACTTCAGCTTTCATCAAGGTGACCTCCATCTCTTGAACATACTCTTCAACACTCTTATTTCCCTGTGTAAGTTTTTGTAATTTGTTGAAGATCTCTTTTTTATAATAAGGAGGCATAAATCTTTCCTTCATAGCTACCTTTAATTGCTCCCATGTAGAAATTGGAAACCGCCTTCTTCTAGCTATGTCCACAGTGATTTGATTCCACCAATTCATAGCATAGCCTTCAAATTCCAAGGAAGCCATAAGCACCTTATCATCATCTTCATAATCGTAAGAGTTGAAGATTTGGTCAAGCTTCATTTCCCATGCCAGGTAGGCTTTCGGGTCATTAGCTCCATTAAATTTAGGAATTATAATCTTCCTCCACATCTTATCTCTTCGAGGTGTGTGGTTCCCGAACTCCTCTCGTCTTTGGCCTTGCCTTGGCCTAAAACCATGTTCCTCCTCATCATTATCCCTCCTAAGCATGTGGTTCCCAAATACCTCTCGTCTTTGGCCTCTCCGTGGCCTAACAACATGTTCCGCTTCATCATTATGAGAAGAATGATCTGAATCATCATGTCTCCTTCTTCTTCTCTCCACCCCCTCTAATCTCACGCTCACATCTTCATTAGACTTTTGGAGCCTTTCGAATTGTTGTTGATTGTGTTGTTGCATTTGGTTCATTTGTAATGTGAGCTTATCAAGTGCAACCATGAGTGTCGCAGTCTTAGGTGATACAGGATCACTATTCTGGGAAGAAGTCATGTCCTGCAAGAAAATGTTAGCAAGAATAATTTTTTTTTACCTCACCACTCTACTAAGTGTTTCACTCAATTTTCCACTCGTGTATCACACATATAGGCTTTTTCTTTAACGTACTCTCTGGCCTTTTACCACTTAAATTCCCTTTAGGCCTTGGCAAAGAACTCCAGTAAATTAAGCAAAGAGTGAACAAATAAAGTGAAAAGCGTTGCGAGATCTAAGTCTTGACTCAAGAGGTGAAAGAAAATAAAAACTCTAGATAAAACTTCAAGGAATTGTAAAGACATAAAACAAGAAAATTAAAATTAGAAAAAAATAATAGGATTACCAAAGAGATTTAAATGAGACAACACGGAGACTTTAAGAGAAAGACTGATTGCAAGTATATATCAATAAACCACAATTAAATTGCAATAAAAGTTGTGTTGAACTCCCCCCCCCCTTTTTTTTTTGCAGTTCAACAAAGAAAAACAAACTTAAACAATTGATCCTTCAAATCCTCATACTCATGTAAATCAAAAGTAAATGTACTTGCAAATCCCAAAGACAAAAAAACAAATAATTTCCACGAATCAAATGTAGAAATACACAATTTAAATAAAGAATAGAAAAAAAATAGGCCAAATAAAAAAAAATCAACCAAATAGGAAACAACCTTAGGGGTTTTACTCCTTACAAACAAAACAAACAAAATTTAAAAAAAAAACAAAATAGAACAAGCAGACATTGAAAAATTGTAGTTTTTTTTATATGACAGAAAAATAACATAGAAGAGGAAATTCAAACTAGAACCTTACTCTAGATACCAGATGATACGATCCTATCCAGGAAAGAGTATGATCGTTTCTGAATTTGAACCCTCAAGAGGTACGACACGAATAAATCAGAGAAGAACGCGGAATAAGACAAAGATGGAGGACGCCACAATCTAGAAGATTGATAAGTCAAATGAAGATTCGCCACAAAGATGTTAATCTTTGATAAGAACCATAGGCCTAAGCCAAGAACAAAGAGAACCCTCTCTTTAATGAAATCAAATTCAATATATGCCTAAAAGTGTCTACATCAGTTTTTAGTACCTTTATTTATAGGCACATAAGTTTAAGCAAACCTGCAAAGCCTACAAGAAGGCCCAAGTCCAAAACATAAAAGCATAAACTAATTATAAAAGAAAGCTCAAAACCCAAAAACATAAAACATAACTAATTTCTAAAAGAAAACCCAAAAGTTCATCTTCAAGTTCTTCTTGTATGGAATCTTGGGATAGTCTTCTATTAGTCATCCTACTAGGTGCTACACTTCTTTGAGATTTTTGGGGCTCCTCATTTCTATGATGGCTCGACATTTTTTCGGGTTGGCCTCGATTCCTTTGCGAGTAAGCATGAAGTCGAGAAACTTACCATCGTCGACCCCAAATACACATTTTTTTTGGTTGAGGCGTAGGTTATACGCTCAAAAGTTCCATGAGACTTCAGTTAGGTCTTGTGCATGTTGGTTTGCGATTAAAGACTTTACAACTATGTCGTCCACATACACTTTAACTCTTCTTCCAATGAGAGGTATGAAAACCCTATCCATCAGTCTCTGGTACGTGGCTCCAGCGTTCTTTAGACCAAACACCATGACCTCATAGTGAAGGTTGGTTTCTTCCATGATAAAGGTCGTCTTCAATTTGTCATCCTTAACCATTGGGATATTGTTGTACCCCGAATAAGTGTCAAGAAACTTAACATCCTGTGGTCGATGACTTTGTCAACTAGTCGGTCAATGCCAGACAACGGATAAGTGTCTTTAGGACAAGCATTGTTTAGATCTGTATAGTTGACACACATCCACCATTTTCGGTTAGACTTCTTCACTAGCACAACGTTGGCTAACCAAGTTGTGTACTACATCTCCTTCATTTTCCCGGCCTGTAGTAGCTTCTCAACTTTGATCATGGCCGATAGTCTTCTTTCTTCTCCCAATTTCCTTTTCTTCTGAGACACGGGTTTGGCCTATTTCAAAACTGATAACTTGTGGGTTACTACTCATGGATAACTTTTGAACATGCCAAATAAATTATAAGTCATTACACATATAAGCACTTCCAAACAATTATAAACAATATTAAAAATATAATTGCTCCAAATGCACACACTAGAAATTGAACCCTTGACCACTAACCCAAGACAAAGCTCTAACCAACTATGCTACTCTCCACTTCTATTTATGTCCTTACATAATTCAATTAATATTTCTCACGTCCAATTATCACCTTAGAATTATAATTATGGTTAAATCATTCTAGATGTCCCCACTTTTTTAACGAAATCTCAAGTAGGTCCCCTTCCTTTTATTTGACTCAATTGGTTCCCTATTTTGGAGAATTCGTTGCAATTAGGTCCTTTCCGCTAGTAGTACACTAACAGTGTTAACGTGATTTTTTTAATTTTTTTTATAATCTAAACAAAATTGCCATGTGTCAATCTGACGTGGTGCCACATGGCAGAGACAATGTGATATGATAGTGACAGTGCCACGTGTGGAATGTGAAATGTCTCAATGTAGTCCCTGTATTTGTTATTTTGTCTTAATTTGGTCCCAATTTTGTAAAAGTTTATAACGATAACATTATCGAATTTGGCGTCGTTGTTGGGAAACACAGTTAGAATTTTTATCATGTTATTTCTTTTTTGTTTTGTTTTGATTTTATTTTTGTTTATCACCGACATTTTCTTTTTGTTTATTTCTCTAACTAACATTTATTTTATTTTCTTTAGCCATTTTCAATTTGTCTTTAGGCATAATTTTTATTTGAGGAATTTTGTTGGAAAATTTGTGAAACTAGTTGGGGAACACTTTGGCTAAGGAAAGATAAGGTACTTAAGTTGTCCATTGAGACGCACCCCTCTTTCCTGGAAGTCTAGTCAACAAGCTTTTAACTTATTTCTATCCACAATAGTGTACCTATGTACCTTTAGGTACTCTTGGTTTTATCATAGTATGTTTGTCTTCTTGAAATTCTTGAGTGTTTGAACCGAGTCACTTGTATGCAAGAAAAGGATTTTTGAACAAAGTGTTTTCTTCACTCCTTGGAGGAGCTTTGAGTGTAGCCTTGCCTTGTTACTTTGGGAGAGTGATCTAAACACTTGGGTTACATTTTGGGTTCGAATTGGTCTTGCTTTTCATTTTTTCTAACCCCTAATTCATTTATTTTGTTTTGGCTTTGAGTGTTTTATTGTAGGAATCATGGCAAGTTCATCAAATGCACCTACTCCAAACAAAAACAATACATTAATGAGATTGCTTCGGGATTTGGAGTTGTATAGGAAGGAGTCCTTTGAACAATTGAGAAAAGAAAAGGAGCAAAGTGACCTAAGAATCCAAGAGCACATTCAAAGGCTTGAAGCTAAAGAGCAAAAAAGAGAGGCTAGGAAAAGAGGGCATTCTAGGCGCAACCCATCACAAAAGAAGCAAACTCCAAAGATTCCTAAGTTCTATGGTGGAAGTGATCCCAAAATCTTCCTGAAATAGAAATAAGATAATCCTTCATCATTTTACGATTATTGAATATGGTGTGAGTTGATTAAGAAAGCTAAGTGAAATCCCCACTGGACATTAAGATAGCAAGCTATCTAGATGTGAAGGTTCTTTTCACAAAGCTCAAGAGAACAAGCTGATGGATTGATTCAAAACAAAAAGAAAATGGAAAGCACATAAACCATAGAAAACCAAAAACAATTAAAGGAAAAAGAAAACATAAAATGGAAAGGAAAGAAATGGTAAAAATGTGAGAAGCACGCCACTACAAGGCTAGGCTAGAAGCCATGGCAACCTTGAAGATGAGTGGATGTGTGCCGCCACTTGTTATGCAAGATAAGGCTTAAAAGTATTCACTCTCTAGGGAGGAAACTCTCACAAATGGTTGAGACACAAGAGTGTTTTTACTTCAAAATGTTCAACCCTTTTACATGTCTAGGAGTACCCCTTATATAGAAGAGTTTAGGGGCCTCTAAGCAAATAAAAGATACCTAAGGATGTCTCTACAAAAACCTAACCCTAGCTTCTAGAAACTAGGTCAAATAAGGTTACAAAAAATGAGAGACAAAAGAGCTAACTATGGTGTGTGCAAGGCTAATTTCGTTCTAGCACAAAAGGAGACAAATAATGTGTCTCATATGTCTCCAAAAAGTGGCCAAAGTGTGCTAAAAACAAAGGAGACCAAAGGTACATAGGTACACTTACTTCATGCCTTTTACTTTATGCTTTATGCCTTTGTTTTACTTTCTCCTCCACATCATTTATGCTCCCCAATCACCATGCGCCACCTAGCATTGCTTTCTTACTCCTAATTAACCTATAAAGAAAATAAACATAAATTAGCATGTTGGCTTAAGTCAAGTCAAATATAGTCAACAAGTCAAACCTAATCAAAGGTCAACAAGTCAACTAAAGTTGATTCAACTAAGTCAACTTTGGGAATCAAAAATAACAAACACAAATGAAAGGGGTGAAGGATTAGTGAACTTCCTTTCTAAACATGCTTAGTCTTCTTAAGCATGTGCCTCCATCCTTGGTTGGGGTCAATCCTTCATCAATAAGGCACATAATGTTAAGTTTTTTGGACACATACTCTGGATACAATCAGATACCCATGGCAAAAGAGGACAAGCTGAAAATCACGTTCATTTTAGAGGAAGCCAACCCGTACTACAAGGTCATGACCTTTGGCCTCAAGAACGCCGAAGCCACATACTAGAGGTTAATGGACAAGGTTTGTCAACTCCTTCTGGGCAAAAATGTTGAGTTCTACGTCGATGACATCATCGTCAAATCGCCCAGCCCATCCCAACACTCCGCAAACTTGGCATAAGTCTTCAAGGTAATACGCACATATAACCTAAGACTCAACCCCAAAAATGCACCTTTGGATTAAACGGCGAGAAATTCCTAGGGTTCATGCACTCACAACGAGGGATTGATCCAACCTAGAAAAATGCTAGACCATCATCAATATGTGAAACCCCGTGATGAATGCGTATTTTTTCCCTCATTCAATGTTTAATTTTGGGTATTTAATTGAATTTGTTTGCTTAAAGAGTGATTTAATTGACAGTTCTGATAATTACTCCATTTGAGCTTATGTGATAAAAATGTCTTAAAAAGTGATTTTTAGCTGCATAAATTATTTTTGGATATTTTAATGTTTGTTGATGTAGCTGAAGTTAAGATTAAGCTCATTCAAGGTGGGAAAATAAATTTATTGAAGTTACAAACCACATTTAAATAAGGCTGAAATTAGCAAGTTCTAAAAAATCACTTCTGCACCCCCAATTTTTACTTATACACTCCTTTCTTTCTAAATGGGTCTCACCAAAAACCTATTCTACACCTCCTAATATGTCTATTTACCCCTCTCCTACCACTTAAACTCCACTTAACCAGATCATGCCATGTGGCAATCCTCCACTAATTGAGTTGATCAATCAGAACAAGCCATGTGGCATAATCCTTGCACATGCATATGAACCAATCAGGGCGTGCCATATCATCATCTTCAACCCTAGCTTCTTACCCTGCAAACCCTAACAGCCTCCATCAAGCCCGCCGACGGCAGCCACTACTCTGCCACCGTCATCGTTCGATCAACTGCACCTTCATCCTTCATCACTTCCACGTTCCACCATTCAACCCCACTACACAGGACCGTCACCGCTGCCATAGCCACCATTGTTGATAAAGGATTATCTTGTTTTCTTTTAGAGTTAGGAATATGGTGAAGTTGTTTAAGAAAGCTTTTTGAAAATTCCCTCTGGACATTAAGATAGCATGCTATCTAGATGTGAAGGTTCATTTCTCAAGCTCATGAAAGGAAAAAGAGAGTTGGATTCAAGTTAACACACACACGGATTCAACAACACTTAAAGAACAAAATGAAAGAAGAAAACATTAAAAATGGAAAGCATAGAAGATGAGCAATGGGTGAAGCACGCCACTCATGAGATGAGTGATGGTGTCGCCACTTGCAAGCAAGATAAGGCAAAGGTGAGTTCACTTCTAGGAAGGAGAGCTCACAAAAATTTGGTGGTTGAATGCACAAAGTTTATAACAAAATGATCAACCCTTTTACAAGACAAGGAGAACCCTTTCACTAGGAGTTCATAGGGGTTCTTTAGCAAATACAAAAACATGAAAAGGATGAGCTAGCAAACCCTAAACCTAGTGTGAAAGTAATTCTCAGCCAAAATGAGTGAAGGTGATTGGTGGATGCATTCCCATGAGGATTCTAGGCCAAAAGAGGAAGGAGACCAAGTAGCCTTCAATGGAATAACCCAAAAAGGCAAAAGGAGACAAGGTACATGTCTACTTTTGCTTTTACTTTATGCTTTTTGCTTTTCTCTCTCTTTCACTTCATCCATGTGCTCCAATCACCATAAGCCACCTAGCCATGATCTACTTTCTCTTAATTACCTACAAAATAAGGCAAACAAGGATTAGCATGTTGGTTTAAGTTAATCTAATCTTGGTCAAAAGGTCAACTTTGGGTCAAAGTCAACAAGTCAACCAAAATATGTCAACTAGAAACCAACTTAGGGAATTCAAACTAAAGTAATGCAAAACAAAGATAAAGATGATGGAATAGAAGACTCCCTTCTAGACATGCTTCTAGTGATCCTTCTTAAGGGAGCTTCTAAGGAGGTGGTCACGACTTCATCATCCTTCCCTTCTTGGAGAGAATTCGACCACGAATTCTTAAACCCTACATCAAAAGGAGAAAGGTCACAAACATTGAATGAGTTACTTATGTTGTAGCTTGGGGGTAAGTATAACTCATAAGCATTGTTGTTAATTCTCCTAATGACTTGAAAGGGGCCATCCCCTCTAGGGAGGAGTTTAGACTTCCTTTGAGTAGGGAATCTCTTCTTTCTCAAGTGAAGCCAAACCCAATCTCCCTCTTGGAAGATGACTTCCTTTCTTCCCTTATTACCATCCTCTTGTTGTTTCTTAACTCTCCTCTCAATGGTTTCCTTGACTTGCGAATGCAAGTCTTGGATATACTTGGCTTTGGCCTCACCATCTTGACAAGTCCATGCCTCATGAGTGGGTAGGGGAAGGAGGTCTAAGGGAGTTAGGGGATTGAACCCATACACAACCTCAAAAGGGAAATGAGAAGTAGTGGAATGCATAACTCTATTGTAGGCAAACTCTATGTGGGGAAGAAGTTTCTCCTACTCTCTAACGTTTTGCACTATCATACATCTGAACATTTGCCCTAGGGTTCTATTAACCACCTCGGTTTGGCCATCACTTTGGGGATGGCAAGTGGTGGAGAAAAGAAGCTTGGTGTCAAGTTTACCCCACAAAGTTCTCCAAAAATGGCTTAGGAACTTGGAGTCCCTATCACTCACAGTGGACCTAGGTAGGCCATGTAGTCTCACCACTTCCTTGAAGAAAAGATTTGCAATATAAGTTGAATCATCAATCTTATGGCAAGGAATGAAATGGGATATCTTAAAGAAACTATCCATCACTACAAAAATGGAATCCCTACCTTTTTTTGTCCTTGGGAGGCCTAAGACAAAATCCAAAGAAATGTCAACCCAAGGTTTGGAAGGGATGGACAAGGGAGTATAAAGACCATGGGGTTGGACTCTAGACTTGGCTTTCATGCATGCTATGCAACTCTTGCAATGCCTATCTACATGCTTCCTCATGTGAGGCCAATAGAAGTGTTCCTTTACGACTTCCAAAGTCTTGTTTGGCCCAAAATGCCCCATTAATCCTCCCTCATGTGCCTCTCTAATGAGTGAGGCTCTTAAAGAACCTTGGGGAATGCAAAGTCTCTTACCTTTGAAAAGATATTGATTGAGAAGGTAAAAGTCTTTGTAAGCCCCTTGGTGGCACTCACTAAGAATGAGGGAGAAATCAACATCCTTTGGATACAATTCCTTAATATGATCAAAACTATGAAATTTATTTTTAAGAATGGAAAGGAGGGAATGCCTTCTTGAAAGTGCATCCGCCACTATGTTAGCCTTTCCTTGCTTATGTTTGATCACATATGTGAATTTCTCTAAGAACTCTACCCACCTAGCATGTCTCTTGTTTAACTTGCCTTGGCTTTTCAAAAATTTGAGTGACTCATGGTCACTATGTATCACAAAGTCCTTTGAAAGAAGATAGTGTTGCCAAGTTTGCAAAGTCCTCACAAGAGCATAAAGCTCTTTTTTATAGGTGAAGTAGTTGATGTGACTCCCCTTGAGTTTCTCACTAAAATAGGCTATGGGGTGTCCTTCTTGGAGAAGCACGACCCCAATACCTACATTGGATGCATCACACTCAATTTCAAAAGTCTTGGAGAAGTTAGGGAGGGCTAAGAGTGGTGCATTGATCAATTTTTGTTTTAAAGTTTCAAAAGCCTTTTCTTGATCTTTGCCCCACTTATAGGTCACACCTTTCTTGACCAATTCATTAAGAGGGGCGGCTATAGTGCTAAAGTTTGGCACAAATCTCCTATAAAAACTAGCCAACCCATGGAAGGACCTAAGCTCACTCACATTCTTTGGGGGAGGCCAATCCTTGATGGCCATCACTTTTTCTTAGTCCACATGAACCCCATGTTGATTTATTTTGAAACCTAGGAAGATCACATGATCCATCCCAAACACACATTTCTCCATGTTAGCATATAAGGATGCCTTCCTTAAGGTCTCTAACACACTCCTTAAATGATGCAAGTGGTCATCTTGAGACATACTATAAATGAGAATGTCATCAAAGTACACCACAACAAACTTCCCTAAGAACTTTCTAAGAACATGGTGCATGAGTCTCATGAATGTACTAGGTGCATTGGTCAAGCCAAAAGGCATGACTAACCACTCATATAATCCAAACTTAGTCTTGAAAGAGGTTTTCCATTCATCACCTTCTTTG
>Ga0214545_1008724_pt1 | contig 15940 bp, 6 predicted proteins | sample CNSS4metaG_FD_160064 | JGI IMG/M metagenome (GOLD analysis project Ga0214545, IMG submission 160064) | Root nodule microbial communities from cowpea collected in UCLA plant growth center, Los Angeles, California, USA - CNSS4 | ecosystem: Host-associated > Plants > Roots > Nodule | place: USA... | reverse complement strand
TATATATATATATATATATTCTGAGAACTTTTGGCCTTAATGTCTATATGTATATTATGAAACAAAAAGTAAAAGAACCATGGTGCCAATTAAATCATGTCAATGTGTATACATATCATTATTGGCACAATCATTTAAAGAAGGGATTTTAATTTGTTAAAATTAAAAAAATATTTGGTCCTCCATTAATTTATGCCCGAAATTGTCTATGGTAAAAACCAGTTGGGAAGCCAGATAAATTGAATAAAACTTTATATAAAAATAAAAATTCATAAATATAATGACTTGTCTTATGTTGGCATGGTAGACCCATTCCCATCATGCATGCTTAGTTTATAAAAGGACTAAAATTATACTATTGTGTTATCTCATATGCAATTAAAATTTGAGAGAACTAAGTTACATGTTTACCATGTATGGAAAACCCGATTAACACAAGATTTAATACTTAAGTGGCATAATTGTACTAAAGTGTGTGTATTAAAAAGGTTTAAAAGTAACATTAAGAAAACATACAACCCAATTTGGAATTGTTGAGCCCAAATTCCATTGGGTTGCACTTTTCAACTTCATGTTTGTGGGCCTATATGCATTTTGTCCGGGTCCCCTTCTTGTGGGCCCTCCATCGTCTTCTATCGTTATCGACTTAATTAATGCGAGTGGATTGTTGAAGATGAAGTATATATTTGGAAAAATAAAAAGCATGAAAAAGTTACAGTATTTAAAATGAAGATATTGTCTGCCATAATTATAATAAAGTATAAAAATAACTCTGACATAAATTAATATTTTTAAATAGAGTATATTAAGTCAATAAAACAGTCCTCTATTATTACTTATGAATTTATGGTACGACAATAATTTATCATCATTCATTGTAGAAATAACTCTGTTTAGAGACCAGTTTCTCCTCTCTGGGAGAAATTTCTGAGTTTGAAACACAAAACTCTAAAGTTTCCTTGTCTTCTTATATATGAATCATTATTGTGTAGTAATTCATGAACAATTTAATATTTTAATATTTTAATAACATTTTTTTTAAATACTTGTTAGATAAAGAAAATATTTTATGTTATTAAAGATTATTTTTTTGTATTAAATACTAAAAAAATATAAAATTAAAAGAAAACATGAAACTGTTTTAGTTAGAATTAATTTTTAAATAAAATGTAACTACATGTTAATCTCTTCATTATATAATTAATGTATGATTTATATCTTTCTATGTTCAAAATTCACTTTACAATATTTTTAGTTCATGCGATTAAGTCATCACATTACTTGTTTTACTAAAAAAATTGCATTATTATTTTTAACTCGCTCCTGTTTTAGAATTGAGTCAAATTTACTGTTTTAAAAAAAAAAAAAAAACACCAATAGAAAACTAAATCCTTAATTTTTTTTTATCTTCGCTGAGAACTCTTATTAAATTTTTTAAAATTATCAGTTTGATTTCAGAAAACAAGTTAAGACGAAAATATTGTTACATTAATTCCTAAAACTAAAAAATATCAACAAGTTCTTAAATTTATTTTTATTGTCGGAACATAGGTCGATATTATCACTAAACATTTTGAAAAGGTGGGGGAGGAAGTGGATTTGACTTTTTTCACTAATATTTTGGTAAGAGATATTATGAATTTAACTATTTTCACTTACAAAATACTAACAATCAATATTTATTGATAAAAAAAAAATCATTAAATCGTTAGCATTTTTAGTTTTAAATCAATTTATTTTTTTCATTAAACCTTTAGAAACTTTTTAAAAATAGGTCATCATTTTCTAATTTCAAAGATAAAACTGATTTATTTGTCTTAAAAATTACTTGAAGGATGTAAAGTGACAAAGAGAGAATTTTGATTTACGTAACCAAACTCTGGGAAATAAATCTGATGCTTTCATAATTTGAAAATGTGACAAATTTGTGACAGATATGAAGTTTGAAGAGATAAACGTTGACCACGGAAACAATTCCTTAAGAAGCAACATAGTTCATTAATTAAAAAACTAAGCTTTATTAGTTATGGTAAAAAAAGAGGTTAGTGTAGTAGCTAGGACAACACGGATATTTAGCCATCACCATCTTTTCTTAGTTGCAGCCATGCCTACATATACCTACCCTCTTCTCTCACTGCTTAAAACCTTTCATCTTCAAAAACACTGTCATCATCACTGTTCATTCCTAACTCCTCTCACCCTTCAAACATTTCAATTCCAGTACAAAAACGTATCGAGATCTCCAACAATACCACCTAAATAATACTATAAAAATTGAATGACATAAAAAAAAATACTGCTACCATGTTGTTAGCATTTAGTATATTATGTTGGTAATATATAAAGGAAGGTTATAAGTTTAAAAGAGCAGAAGTAAAAGAGTTAGTTCCAACAAAGAACAGTGGTAGTTACTGTGACAGTGAGTGAGAATGAGAAGGACTAGGTTTTAACTTTTAACCCTTTGGTTTTGGGTTGGAAGCATAATAACCTCTCCCAACAAACGATGTACCAACGTTCTTGTCGGGAGAAACACCGAGAGACCCACCTTTTCTTCCTCCGCTAGCAACCATGGGAGACTACGAAAGCAGCCACAACCACCACCACAGCAACCACCAACAACAACCGGTGTCAAAAGAAACAGCGTTTCAGGCGCTGAACACCATAATCCAGCTTCACTTCGAGAAGACCCTGGAGAAGAAACGGGCCATAGACCTTCAGAAGAAGGAGCTTCACAAGCTTTTCCAGATTTTCTTCATCTTCCTCGCTCTCCTCTTCCTCGCCCAGTCCCAGTCCTCGCGCCTCCAATGCCGCCACTGCTGGATCCCCATCACGCTGCTCTCCATCGCCCACCTCATCTTCTACGTCTCCGTCGCGCAGACCCTCCGCTGCATCAACGGCTTCAAGTACCAGCGCCGCTGCCACAAGCTCACCCTCGGCCTCGCCACCGAGAAGCTCCGGGAGATCAAGATCAGGCTCGGCGCCGCCAACGGTGCTGACTACGACGGTGTTGCCGATGAGGAGTTCGAGATTCACTACCAGGAACCCCCCGAGAGCTACTTCGGAAAGTTTAAGAGGAATTGGGCACTTCATTTTGGGTTCTTGATCTTGATCTACGCTTTTATGATCTCTTCCTCTGTTGTTCTTTTGTGTTTTTAATCAAGGGTGCTCTTTTATTAGTTTAGTGAGATTGACAGAGATGTGCCAAATTATGGTTCTGGGTATAGATTTTGTATGATTTGAATGATGGAATTGGTTATTTCCTCTCAAGTGTTTGCTCTGAAATCAAATCCATTCTCATTTCAATCTCTCATCGTTCCTTATGCATGTGTAATTCTTCTTGTTCTACTTTTATTTAGACCAAAAGTCATTTTCTATTACTGTACCTGTATCTTTATAGTAGCCTATGAGTATATTCTATTCTTATTCATGTATCTAGTGTTTGAAAAAATGAAAAGAATGCATCTTTGAAAGTGTCAAGCAAGATGGTGTTTGTGAAAAAGAGGGTCGAAGATATTGAATCAGCTTGTGTGGGAGAGATTCTTGCCGCTTTGAACTGAGAGAGCACAAGTCCACACAATGTAAACTCGTGTTTGAATTGAGTTCAAACATGATGTACTTATGGATAGATTACATCATGAAAGGGTCTATGGATGACAGGTCCAAGTATCTGCGTAAATGCAAACTGGTTGCTTGTTGGGACCTCAAGTTTGAATATTTCTTGGTCCATCATCCATCTCACAGTACAACAACTAAAGGAATGGACTTTACTCAAAAAATTAAGGCACGAATTGAGAATGGCTTTTTCTCCCAACAAACGAAGAATTAGCTTTAGTGTAACACGCAATGATGGAGTTGTAGGAGATAGCAAAAAGGGACCCCCTTGTTGTCCTGATCCACTTTCTCAACAGCATCCTTTTCTGCCTTCAAACACCATACAAAATATCTTTTTTTGTGCTTGTCGTTTGGCTAGCTAGTGCAAGATAACCAGCAATGGACGATGCCATCTTTCTGTTTCCACTTTCTGCTGATTCTCTTATTTCAATTTTTATTTCTTATAAGTAACCACTTTATTTATTTTAATGCTATCCATCACTTCATTTTCCATATTGACACACTTTAGATAACGTTTGGTCAGTCTGTTGCGACTTCATTCATAAATTCTGTTCTATATTTATTTCATTGAAAATAGAATATAATCTTCACATTCAATCTAGGTAGTTTTTTATATTATCAGTCCATTAAAATTTACTCTAAATAAACTTCTAAAGTTATTGCAAAAGTCTTAAACTGGTCCATTCATAACAGTTTCCTATTAAATACTTCCAGTTTCTTTTCATTTATCATTTTAAGGTTATTTTACTCAAACTTAGAAATATTAGAAATACATAAAATAGCTCTGCAATTTCTTATTTTACCATTTCCCCTCTACTTCTGAAACAATATATATAAATTATTCAAAACTAGAAAAACATATAAGGGTATAAAAAAATTATTAAATATCTAACAAGACAGGTGAAAAAGATCACCCCCTTCCAAAATTGAAATAAATATAATGCAGCAGAGGAAGTAAGATTTAAAAAATAAAAGAAATACACATGAAACTGTAAGCCTGATGAAAGAAAGAAAAAAAAAATAGAATGATTCCATTGCATTTATCACATCGCAATATATAACGAAGCATTTCAAAAACCACCCCGTAGGAGCGAAAAATTAATTTCCCTGACTGAACAGTCGTTCACTTCTTTCTGTAAGAATGTGCCTTTATGTAACATTCAAAATTGCAAACAAAAGAATAAAATTTAATCGTGCAACATTGATCAATTGTGATGGATTTCTTTACTGACTTGAAGGTGTAACAAGCCATATGGTCATCTATGATGGGGAGAGAGCATTGCACAATGTTTTGTATGCATCGACACATAGTTTGAATTTTTCTTCAGCCATGGCCTGCCATCACATAAAGATAAAGTGCAAGCATGAGACCAGATAGCACATATAATAACCAAAAAGATACAAAATGAAAGGTTGCTTTTATGGAGCACCTTAAGAACACATGACAAATAAGTTTTTACAATACAGAGTAAAACCTATATTTTATTTGTCATTCATCCTAAATATATGGAAATCAATTTTCATTTGTCCCTTTGCAAACATTGAAAACCAATGACCATCATAGCTGCGCAAAATTGATGGAAAACGAGTAAACATGAACTACTACGTTTTCATGTCTAATGCAGCTTTCCAACGAGGGCATGAGAAGTTGGTTGATTGACCAAAAATCACTACTCCCAACCTTTTTCTGCAAGTGGGCACAATTTCTGATTAGGGAATCCTAAAGCACATCCCCGGAAAATGTTAGCTGTAGTTGCACCACCCCTCTACCACAATCTAAACAGAGATGCACAAGACCTATTTCTCAGCAACCCAACACACACATTTGTTCATTCCCATTTTTCCTTGTATTTTGAAGGGGCTGGTAAACAATTTCCATTTTTTGGGAGACCATTTATAAATACCAAGTTAAAAAAATCTGTTTAACAAATTATAAGTACTGAACTGAGTATTAACCTTTGATGCAGGAGTCATTTTGATCAATGGCAAATACTACTAGAACTACTGGTGCACCCTTCATGAGAAGGTACACCATAAAAGCCACCAGAAATACAGATGGCTGTTTATTTGTAGATGGCATACATACATGATACCAATTTCACAGTACTCGGCAACTACTTTTGTGCTCAAAGTATATCATCAAGATGACTCCATATAAAAATGGTAGTTCGGGATGGATCATGTATGTAGCTAATGCAGAATTTTGCATCCTCAATAGTCAATTCCATGAGTCTAATATGTATTTATAATACAACTTGGTCAAAAGAATATTTCAAACTCACCTGGGAAGTGCCTTGATGCTTATCAGGATGCCATTTTAAAGCTGATAAACGAAAACTACAAGGGAAATAAACAGATATCAGCAGTTTATATTGTGTGTACATTATCTTTTATGCCGGTATAAGATCTTGCACTGAGCAGAAGCCCTGAAGCACTTACGCATTTTTAACATCTTCAATCTTTAATGGACCTGTTGGAGGCAGACCTAGAACAGTTCGATCAGAACTTGATCCCACACAACATAAGTCATCATCATCCTGCTCAACATCACTTTCATTTTTCCACTTGTTTGTCCGATTTGAATGTTCCCTCCATTCAAACCCCTCCGATGTAGAATGTTCAAAAGAACCGCTCCAATTGTTAAAAGACCACGTATAACACTTGTTACCGTATGATGCATGGAATATTTGCTCAGGTTGGCCATCAAAGTCTTCAGAGAAACTTTCTCTTCTGATTTTTCCTGAATATATATAGTGGAGATCAGTGGAAAGGAAAGTAAACCAAATGTCAATTTAAAGACAGGTGCACAAAGAAGTCCCAGATGGCAAAGCAAAACATCTTCAATGTCTGATCAGATTGTTTACTAGTCTGCAATGATCAAATAATAAATTGTAATGACTAAGAGTGCCAACTTTTAACTATAACAACTGCACTTTAAACGAACAAATATTGCTGGAAAAGTTTACTTTCCTACAAAAAATTCATTAAAAGGATACTTAAGTGAAATCCATATATTTCCTGAGATCTGAAATATTACAAATATAACCGAAAACAGGACATATTATAGGAGTACAATCTTTGACAACGAAATAATAGGGGCTCGCTTTTAGTATTAAAATTTATAATAAAAGGTTTTAGTAATCTATTCCTTTGCCACACGTGTATATAATATTTCAAAATCTCAATGTTCTATGTGTTTCCCACAGAATAATTTGCTACCAGACTGTCAATTTATCACTAGAACAAGAAACTCTAACAAGAACAGACATGCAGTTGAGGGTGGGTTGGGGAAGAAATGATGAGAAAATTTGAAAAGAAATGACGGAATACACTATAAACTTGAGCTGAAAAAGAACTCACGTTTAGTTTTCTTTTGTGGCTTTCCACCAGACCGCTGACCAGACTTTGGTTGACCTTTATTAGAAGGCCTACCTAGGCCTTCATACTTGTCCTAGAAGAATGTACGCCATAAAACATTGTCATCATAAGTTGACAGTTAGCAATTGTAATAATAACAAATAGAACACAGTGTAACGTATTAAGTACAAGCAAAAGCAACTTGGAAATGCATGAAAAAGATTGAGTGGCCTTTCTTGATTAATGTAATTTCATTCCTTAACCTCACTATGATGTTAGCTAAAGAGGGAGAGAGTAATTCGGCAGCAACTCCTCGTGGCATATTAGAGAAAGAGGTCTTATTCTATTTCTAAAATGGATTAAAATTGATGAAAACAATACTCAACATGTAGGTTTCAACTAGTTTTAACAGCGACTAGAGTAATGGGCCTTGTTAATCTTCCAAAAATTCATAGAACATCAACATAAAAATACCCACCATCAAATAACCAAAACTCAATTTCAAGGGTAAACAGATCATAAAATGTTGACATTTGACACCTTTCTGGATAGTATATTAGTTTTATATTATGTTTGGATAGGGAACTTTATAATTCTAAGCAATTCAAACACATTAAATCTGAACTGCTTTCATTTAAATTGTTTAGTTTCTCAAATAATTTGTTTGGACAAGACAGTTCAAACTTATTGAATTTTAATTTTTTTATATAAAGTATTTTAATTACCACCAAATAATACTATTGGTGTTAGTAAAAAATCCTTGTAGACATTGATAAAAAGATAACCATTATAAACTTCAGCTGAAAAAATATAACTAACATCTACCGAGAAATACTCCCACCAACATTAGTGCAAAAAACCCTAATAAACATCAACCAAGAAATATTCATGCCTTCATCAACGAATAAACAATCTCAATAATATCAACCAGAAACTAACTCCTACCAACATCAATAACATTAGTTGAAAAACAATTCCCCATGGTTTTTTAAGAAAACCCTTATTAACTTTGATCAATAAATGATTCTATATAGGATTCTAATCGACGTTAGTTGAAAGACAACCTTGACTAACATCAATTAAAAATAATTTCGATTGACGTAGATAAATATGTTTAACATCAGCAAAAAAGAAAAACTGCTAATGTTAACAAAGAAAACTATAACTATCTAACTAAAGTCAGTGAGAAATAACACTGACATATATAACACTGACATATATAAACTTAGAAATGGTGACAAAAAAGTCATGATAGATTTCAACTTAAAACAAACTCCTACCAACATCAACTGAAAAAACGACAGTGAGCCACCGGCACCCCGGCCTAGAGCTAATTGATGGTGTTTTAACCAAAACTGGCCCGACGATGACACAACTGAGGCTGAGGTGAAGAAAGACTATAATGAGAAGAAATATAGATTTGAAAGGGATGTATGAAGAATTCCAAATTCTTATTTTGTAGGTGGAAATTGAAATTCTTTAGTTTTAAGTAATCAAATTACTCTCATAAATTCATAGAAAGTATGATCTAAAGAGTGCAAAAGTTTTAATCCAAAAAACCAGCTTGTTCACGCAATTGCAGTGCATCCCTCTTTCTAATCCAGACTTTCACCACACAAATCCTCACCCAGAAAATTTTAAGGAAACACAGGGACAGTAACAAATAAAAAGGAATTATTAATATAATAACAACGCCAAAGAACAAAGTTTCTCAACATAATCAAAGATCTAGGAAAGCATACCTCAAATGAAAATTTAGAGGATCCACTATTGTAAAGAAGACTATTCAGAGCTTTCTTTGCATCAGCACGCTTTTGACGGGTAATGAATTTGATTTGACTCTGAAATTCACTTTTCCATCATGAGTAAAGCAACTCTACTTATAATTATATTGATGTCAAAGAAACAGGGTTTTCACAATTGTAGCAGTATACAGAAACACAAGGAGAAAAAAGTATGTCAGTGCTAAACTACACGCTTAATAGATTTCTATCTACATTTGTTATGAATTGCATGTCGCTAGAAAATTCCACTGCATCTCATAGTTAAAAATCCCTTCAGCTTCAGAAATGAGAAATCAATAAATTCTGAGTAGGAGTGAAACACACTCTAATACACACAAGACTAAATATTTGCCCAGCAATAAATGAAGCTTGCACTATCGGCTATTGTTTGTTTATAAATTATAACTTATATCATCACAAAAGTATCATTAACAATAACATTAGAACAATTGAATTTGAAAGTCATGGGGTTTATAAAACAGAATACCATATCTTAACTAAGCACACTAATGGAATCAAAGAAAACAGTAAAAACTGAAGAATGTGGTACAACTTGTAATATGAATATTTCCTCCTCTCAAGCCTTCTCTGATTTTCTTTATAATTAGGACTTGAATCGATTACCTACAAAGGTTAAATGTTAATAGATATTTCACCGCATGCCTAACTTAAGGTGTAGAAAACCTTCACCTTACATAAAAAGCTTAACAGGTTCCAGTCAACTTAGGGATTAACATGTGTGAATATGTACAAATGGCATTCAAATAGAAGTGCCTAAATTGCTTTATTCATCATAAATTGTTGCCCTCCATTGGTTTAGTTCAGACTTTAGATATTTTCATATTAGGAAATTCTGTAAGACCTAAGATCTAAAACTCTCACAAGCTATTTGTCATTGTCCTAAATAAATGACGATTAGAAAATGATTCCAGTACTGTTCACAGTGGAATGTGCAAATAATTCACCATTGGCAGCTGGAAACAAGTAGAAATAAAATCTTTGCATTGCAGTTAAACTTTTTCTCCAACTCAGAATGCAGGAGGCTTCATCATCATCATATTCATATGATAAAGCTTTTGACTTGTATAAAACTAGTTACAAGGTAAACTAGCCATTCTATTACAGGAGAAATTTAAACTACCAAAATACGCTGCTTTGAATAATACTTCATAATTTTACAATCCGTAAAAGGCACGGTTTAATAAATTTCCTACAATTACCGACAAAATGCAGAAATATATGGGCTAAAGTTATATGCTCCAAATGTATACCTTTGATGGTTGATGTTGACCATTTCCTATATGCTGCAGGGGAAAATATAAAGCCTTGTATTAATTTCCAAACTTTCTCATAGGTAGTAAAGTGCAAATAAGTCGTCCAAGAAGAAACGAGAACATAAACAACACAAACAGAAAGAGATGATACATAAACAACCCAAACTCAATATAATATCGAGAAAAAGAAAAACGGAGCCCAACACGAAGAAAAAATCGTCTTTTGAAATCAGCAAAAAAAAAACTCACAGAGCTGAATTTGTTCTTCCAATTTTGACAAGTACAAGGAGTGGAATGAAACTCGGAGAAATGCGTGAGTGAGGGAATAACGCGAGTCTTCAAAGACGACAAGGTTCGCCATCGTGCTAATTGCATGTCGGGGATTAGAGAGCGTCCAAAGTTGAAGGATTTGCAGTATCGACGTTGTTTGAAGAGAACAGTTCTTGGGTGTTTGATGTTAGACCACAACCGCGCCGAGGTTGTCTCGCTGGCCTCTGCCTCCCCTGTATCGCAGGAATCACGGAATGCCCAAACAACACATGCTCTGAAGAAAGTTTATGGGCCCTACTATTAGCACCCCGTACTTTAATATTTAAACTTCCTAATCAAGTGAAAAAAAAAACTATATTCTCTTTATTTTTGTTTTTGCAGATCATACAGAAACCTGTTTTTTGCATAACAAACTATTTTCAACCACAAAAAGTCTACTCAACTAACTGAAGACAAATATTTAAATGTATTCAGTAATATAAATTTAGTTGTGGATATTAGACTTATAAGTCAATGGTTATATACCTTAAATAGGTTTGGAATTTGTTAAATTTTCAAATTTTGATACATTTTTATATATAAGCTTTCAAAATGAATAGATATAATTATCTTAATCCAACGATGTTAATTTCTTTTAGTATTAAATGGTGTTTCAGTTTAACCTTTGAGCTAGAATATATAAGACAATATAAACCACTCAAAAGGTCCTTTGATATCTGAAAACAATTTAACACAATTGGATTAGGAAGATTATATTTATTAATTTTTGGGTTAAATGTGTTTATAGTACTTGAACTTTGACACGAAATTGGAATTCTTCCTTGTCCGAAACTTTGACACATTTTGGTTCTCAAACTTTAAAAATAAACAGTTTTAGTTGTTTACACCGTTTAACATGTTTCCGCTTCATTGTTAGCTGGGAAACACGTTTGATACATAAAAAAAGTTTAACGTAATTGGGTTAAAAAGACAATATCCATTCATTTTTAAAGTTTGGGATCAAAATGTATCAAAGTTTTAGATATAGACTAATTATAATTTCATGTAAAAGTTCAAGCAAGGACTAAAAACACATTTAACCCTTTATTTTTAAAAAGAAAAAAATCGCAACGAAACGACGAACATATAAGAAACATCTTTTTAAAATATAATTTTTATAAAGGGAGTTGCTACCATAATTTTGAAAAACTATGGAAAACCTGAAAAATGGTCTGCGAAACCGGATTAGGTTCAAGAGTCGGTTATGTTTGGAGAAAATATTAGCATCCCACACGTATGTCCTAAGACAGTAGTTATCTTTAATCAAGTGTACAAAACTAATGTAATTTTAATATATTTATTCTTCTAAAAAATCAAACAAAACATACTAATATGAATGAAGAAAACATTTTTTGAAATTTTATATTTGGATCCGACAAGGTGTTTGACCTTACTCCTAGTTATTCTTATTCAACATGAGAGATCAAGATTATATAATTCTCTTTAAAACAAATTAAAACAAAACTTCAATTTGATTAATAACTTTTCTCATTTAAATTTCAACGTATCTGTATTATTTATCAAGTGAATATGACACTCAACATGATAAAGAGTTACCAACAAAAAAAAAAAGTTTAAAACTAGACATTATTTTTTTACTATGAAATAAAGTAAACAGTTTCCTTCTCTGCTTCTCTAGCACCAACACTTCACTCAGTGTCCCTTTTCTCTCTCTTCCTGTCTCTGCATGCTTTGATTTTGGCAAAAAAAGAAAAAATTTAACTCCCACACGTTCAGCAGTTTCCTTATATTAAAAGAAAGTTAATGTAAAAATTAAAAATGTCGTGCCACGTCATGTCAAAGCTGAGTTAAAAAAATGTTCGAATATCATTTCCATATTAAAAAATATAATCACCCTCCACATCCATTTATATCTCCTCTTTCATTCAATTTTCTTTTCTCAAATCACAGTAAGTACAAAATAAAATATGAACATGCACCCAATAAATATCTACAACCATGAATTCCAAATCTACAAATAAACCCATAAAACTCATCATGCAAAATAAGGAAAGTTAAACTATGCAATTGTATATGACAGAACAATAATAGAATCTACGTTCTCCATTCCAATAACCCATGAATACTGATCTTAACCACAAAATTATACGATCATGTATTATTCTAAGACAAGTCTTACGGTAAATACATCTATAAACCATGATTTAATATAAGCATGAAAAGAACCAAAAAAAGAAACTATAATTCAAGTGCATACCTGATGTTTCTAACAATCCTTCTCATCTTCCTGCCTTAACTAAACAGTCCGCAAAAATTTTTAAAAGAGACATAATAAACATCACACAATTCAATTACTCAAAAGTTCAAGTTCCAAGAAATTAAAATTTCATATACTAACTTTCCTTTTCTTGTTCCAGTTTCAGCTTTATAATATCATAACATAATCCAACAATCTCAAATGCTAGAACTACATTCATAACATCAAGAACATAAACCATCATCGAATAGAAGGTGTCAACAAGAATCTAAAATCAAATACTTTGAAACTTAAACTATAGTCACCATCGCATTTCAGTTTTAACAATTCTGATAATAGTCAACAATTCAATTAACATCCTCACAATAAAACCCAATTTTCACGTCCGATCTAACGCCAGAATACAAAAAATTAATCAATGTCATCATATTCATCTAAATTCGTGTTCAAACCAAATGCAAAACGCCAACGTACTCAACGCATTCAAACCATAAAACCATAAACAACATCCAATTAAATCCAAACAGAGGTTAGGTTGTACGATTTCTTCAACCCTAGAATTTCAATCATCAAATCCAAACTAATCTATATACACATCAATTCAATTTGGTTCCAACATCTCCTAACTCAATCAAATACAATCTACATCGAGAATTAAATCCAAATCAACACAAATAACTGAGGAAGAGGGAAAACCTCGAAGGCTAACAACAAGAGTTTAAGGTTGTGCTCGTAGTGACTTACATGAGGGAGTTCCAACGTTGAGAACGACAGCCAGGTTCGACGAGCGTTTGGCGGTGAATGCCAGTGGTCGCGGCTGGTTAATGATGGTTCTTGTCAACAACGCTGGTAGGGTTCCAAACCTCGTCAACGCCAATGGCCTCGCCGGAGATGCCCGAGTGGTTACGCGCGGAAGATCGAAGCTAAAAGAAAATTGGGGGAGAGGACTTGCGTGGAAGATCCCACTCTCTTTCTCCTTTCTAGTTCTGCTTCTCCTTCTCCTTTGTTTTCTCTTTTTTTCTCGCTTCTCTCAGAATTTTTTTCTTCTTTTTTTTTTCAGAAATCCCCCCACTAAAAAACTATGAAAACCCCTTTATAAAGCCCCCGGTGAACGTGAGAGGGTCCTTGAATTTCCGCTGGTGAATGAAGCGTGCGTGTGTTTCGTGAGATGAGTGTGCGCTGTGAGTGAGATGCAGTGCGTAGTTCAATGAATTAGTGTGTTTTCTGTTAAGTTTGTTAGTGTAGGTTAGTGTTTGTTAGGTTAGTTAGTGGGTGCGTGTTTTAGGGCATCAGGTGAGAATAAATGGTGTGTGTAGTGCGTGGAATGCAAGTGTTGCGTGAGTTTAGTGCAGGTGTGGTGCGGTGTGTGCGTGAGTTGTGTAAGAGAGTGAAGTGAGGTGTGTGTGAGTTTTGTGTGCAGTGCGTTAGTGGTGTGTGCGGGAATGTTAGGCGAGTGAAGTGTGTGATCCGTGAGCGTGAGGTGTTGTGGTGTGTGCATTAGTGGTGCGCATGTGAGGTGAGAGGTGAGTGTGTGCGGATTAGGTGCGTGAGTTAGTGTAAGAGAGTGAGGTGAGATGTGTGAGAGAGGTGTGTAACGTGGGAACGTGAATAGTGGGAGAAAAAAGGGTGAGCCAAGTGTGTGAGCGTGATTGGGTTTTTTTAGAAAAATGTTGTTAGTTTTTTTCTTTGAAAAAGAGGGGTAGGAATAGAAACGAGGGTGTGAGGAAAAAAAATTAACATTTTTAACAAAAATTGGGCCAAATAGGTCCAAAAATGTTTTTTTTTTAATGCCTATTCAACTTTGTTTCCAATTTTTAAACCTCCTCTCTATACATTTTATTCCACTTATTTTTTTTTATCATTTGCTATTTACTATTTTTCTTTAATTTTTTTTAAAAAACATATTTTATTTGACCGGACAAAATCAAGTGTTGACACACATTTAACCCTTTATTTTTAAATTTTGAAGACCAAATTATATCAAAGTTTAGGATAAAGACAAATTCGAATTTTATGTCAAAGTTTAAGGGTTAAAAACATATTTAACCATATTTTTAATTATGCTTTTAAATTTAGTCAAGTAAACATTGTATTGTTGATATATGTAATTTTATCATAGGAATTTTTTAATGTAGTAATTGTGTTTTTGTTTGTGTATAGGGATGGAAATGTAGGCTGGTCTGCTCCATTTTGGCTCGCCTTGCATTTGGCCCGCAAAATGCACGTCGAGTTGGTCTGCCTCGCATAAGGAAAACGAGTTAATTTTGATGGCCCGCAATTGTATAACATTTGGTACACAGGTCTGTGGCCCGACATGCGACCTGTATATGAGTTTTAATAACTTTTATTCAATGGTTACACAAATGCAGACATGGCTGGTGATGTGGATAGGAAATCTACTTCTAGTTATATGATGACTTTTGTAGGGGAAGCAGTGCCATGGAAATCTAGATTACAAAAATGTTTGCTCTATCTTCTATAGAGACATAAAATATTGATGTTATAAAAGCTGTTAAGGAGCACTTGGGATGCAAAAATTCCTATAAGAATTGGGATTATCACAAGAAAAATATGTTTTGTATTATAGTCAAAGTGCAATTCATCTTAACAAGAACTTAACTTTTCATTCAAGATTAAAGCATATTGAAGTCCGATATCATTGAATATGGGATGCATTACATATTAAGTAAATTATTAGAGAAAATTCATACTAATGAGAATGGATCAAATATGCTTATAAAGATCTTACCTGCAGGAAAATTTGCTATCTGCAAGGAGAAATCTAGTTTGGTTGACTATGATCCCAATTAATTGGCGAGAGGGAGATTTATCATATGTGTTGTAAGACTTGAGAAAATTAAATAATTAAATAAATAGTTATTTAATATAAATGTAGGTGATGGAATTATTATGGCATTTAATGCGAATAGTTTTGATAAGGAATAATACTAGCTCAAGTGATTGAGAGTAGTTGAATGTATTGAGAGGACTTGAGTGTATGCCATCGGTGTGTTAATTTAATTGTTTATTATTTTTAATAATATGCTTGATCATGATGAGTGATAATATTCCTATATGTATAGGAATTATCACGAAACATGAATTTGGTTGATTGATTGTACATTGACCTGAAAATTGGGTGGTTGTGTGTTTCAACCTTGGCTTATGCAAAATAAGTTCCTTTTTACTAGGGATGGCAATTAGGGCCTGGCCCGCGCGAGCTCGGCTTGCAAGCCCGCATAAAAAAAAATTGTACTTATGTATATTAATTACTTCTTTTATGGAATCTTGCATTAACGTTTCAAATTCTTGTATAACTGGAAAAGACAAGTATTATGTAATTTTTAATGTGCTAAAATTTAAAGAATACATTGTGTATGTCATAG